>VTLG01001248.1_pt1 | contig 15286 bp, 16 predicted proteins | sample 4694571 | NCBI WGS metagenome assembly VTLG01 (sample SAMN12604809, study PRJNA352737) | marine metagenome | biome: ENVO:00000447; feature: ENVO:00000209|ENVO:00000569|ENVO:01000036; material: ENVO:00002151; isolation source: viral sequences binned using virsorter ...
AGCCTGATGGTAAGCTACATGTTAGATTACTACAGCATCGTACATCTACAGGACGATTCAGTGGTGCAGATCCTAACATGCAGAACATGCCCAGAGGTGGTACATTCCCTGTGAAGAAGATCTTTGTGTCCCGATGGGAAGGTGGTAAGATACTTGAAGCTGACTTTGCACAGTTAGAGTTTAGGACTGCTGCCTATTTGTCACAGGATGCTACAGCTATCAAGGAGATAGAAGATGGCTTTGATGTACACAGCTACACTGCACAGGTTATTACGGATGCAGGACAGCCTACGTCTAGGCAAGAAGCAAAGGCACACACGTTTGCTCCTCTGTATGGAGCTACAGGCTTTGGCAGATCTGAAGCAGAAGCATCCTACTACGAGCAGTTTAGTTCAAAGTATGAAGGTGTGGCTAAGTGGCATAAGAAACTAGCTAGTGAAGCACTAGAGACAGGACGTATAAAGATACCGTCAGGTAGATCGTTTGCATTCCCTGATGTAGTAAGACGTGGCAATGGTTCAGTGTCCCACTTCACACAGATAAAGAATTATCCTGTACAAGCATTTGCTACGGCAGATATTGTACCACTAGTTCTCATGACTATAGATAATATGCTCATGAATATGGATAGTTGCATAGTAAATACTGTGCATGATTCAATAGTAATAGATGTTCATCCTGACGAAGTGGATGACGTTCTAAAGATAGTAAATAGTATAAATAGTGAAATGAAGAAACTCATTGATACTCGTTGGAATATAGACTTTAATGTCCCATTAAAATTAGATGCAAAAATAGGAGACAACTGGCTTGACACCAAAGACGTATGATGATATAACTATAACACTTTTCAATTATAAGGAGATAAATATATGAATATAGTAACATTAAATGACAGCCCTGAAATGATAGCAAAAGCTATGGGAATGGCAGAAGTTCCTGCAGAGAAGAAGTCCTCTGGAGTTACGTTGCCTAGATTAAAAATACACAACAGTGCAATCATGGGTACTGAGGAGATCAAAGGTAAGAAAGTAAATATCGAAAAGCTTTCTGGTGGATCTTTCAGGATTGATATGCCTGATGAAGGTGGTGTATATTTTAAAGAAGGTCTTGAGATCAAGCCTTTTGCCCAACGGTTTATGTACAAGCGATGGGACACACTTAAAAATAACTTTGTCAGAAGTGTCATGACAGGTAGCCTGAAGCAACTCAGGAACATGGATGTCAAGGACACCGATGGTGGTTATAACTGTGGTAGACCTTCTGGTTTCATGTCAAAGGAAGAGTTTGATGCTCTACCTGACAACAAGAAGACTCTTATTCGATCTGCTAAAGAGGTTAGAGTTATACTTGGTGTAGCTAACTTTGATGGTGCATTGAAGCAAGAGGGCGAAGACCTTGTTGAAGCTGATCTTGGTTACGTTCCTTTCGTATGGGACATACAGAATCAAGAGTCATCAAAAGACATTGATGCTGTGTTTGCTAAGTGTCAGCAACTAAACGTAAATCCTCTAGACTTTCTGACAAAGATTGAGACTAGTGAAAGAAAGTTACCAAACGGTAACAGTTTCTATGTTACTAAGTCTTCTCTTGACCTATCTAATAAAGTGGATAGAGCAGATACGGATGAAGAGCATTTCGTTAGCTTTCAGTCTTGGATTCAAGGATACAATCAGTTTGTTATTGGAAAGCATCACGAGCTTGCACACACTAACGAGAGTGTAGACAAGGAACTTGTTGAGTCTTTCATCGACATAACATCTGATGAGAAAGTTCAGTAACCATGAACCACAAAGCAGAATTAAAACTGCATCGGTTCTTGGATAAAGCCACTGACGGTGAGAGGGTATTGTCTGATGCAAACATCAACAAGATTGCAAAAGATATTAAAGAAGCCTTACACCGTCAGTTTGGCTCACAGAATAACAGGAAAGAGTTTAGACTACGTATGTCTAATATAGGTAAGCCTACCTGTCAGCTTTGGTTTGAGAAGAACCAACCTGAGAAAGCTCTACCACTTCCTAATAACTTTGTGATGAACATGATGTTAGGAGATATCGTAGAAGCTGTATTCAAAGGTCTGCTTAGACAGGCAGGTGTTGCCTATGATGACTCCAAGAAAGTGAGTATGGAACTCAAGATTGATTCTAAGATTGAGGGTACATACGATATTGTTATGGACGATGCTGTGGACGATATTAAGTCTGCGTCAGATTGGTCTTATAGGAATAAGTTTGAATCATTTGATACACTAGCAACAGAAGATCCTTTTGGTTATGTGGGTCAGCTTGCAGGATACGCACAGGCTCTTAATAAAAGGGCAGGTGGATGGTGGGTAATAAATAAAGCTAACGGTAACTTTAAATATGTACCTGCTGATGGTTTGGACTTGACAAAAGAGATAGATAAACTATCTTATAACTTAGATATAGTTGAGAGTAACGAGTTTAAAAGATGTTTTGAACCAGTTGAAGAAACATTCAGAGGTAAGCTAACAGGCAATAAGATTCTGGGTAAGACATGTTCTTTCTGCAGATATAAACAAGCCTGTTGGACAAACTTGCAGGAGATACCATCGTTGGTGTCACAGGCAAGAGATCCAAAGATTGTTTCATATGTTGAAATAAGAAAGGAGAAACTTATATGACAAGTAAAGAACCTACGTTAGAGGAGATGGCTGAACAGATCTCCGATTTACAAACACAACTATCCGACATGAAGAAAGCATACAATGAAAAAAAGTATGCTTCCTATAATGCTGCCAAAGAAGCATACCTTGCAGAAGCAAAAGCTCTGTATGGTGATAGGCATGTTCCTCTGTCGAGAACATATTCTGTCTGGTGGTAGTTGTTATATACTGCTAAACAGTATCAGGTAGCACGTAAGTTAGGCTATCGTAGTGGACTTGAGGTCAAGCTCTCAGAGTTTCTTGATGAACTAAAGGTAAAATATATCTATGAGGGTATCAAGATAGAGTGGGAAGACTTAGCCTACAGACAATACACACCTGACTTTGTGCTACCTAACGGAATAATAATAGAAACAAAAGGATTGTTTACTGTCGATGACAGACGCAAGCATATCGCTATACAAAAACAACACCCAAAGCTTGACATACGTTTTGTGTTTACAAGTAGCAAAAGAAAATTACAGAAAGGATCTAAAACTACCTATGGTATGTGGTGTGAAAAGAATAACTTTAAATACTACGACAGAATTATACCAGAGGGTTGGCTAAAAGAACGTAAAAAGAAACCACATCCTGAGTTCATAAAGTTCACAGGTAAAAAAATTATAAGGAGATATAAATGACACAGAACGGATTTAAAGACTTACATTTTAAATTAGACGATCAGGATATAATTATTCGTATGAAACCAATATTAGATCATCAAAAAAATTGGACAGGAGATGTACACCTACAAGTTATAGACTCTGTACAAAATCCTCTGTCTGATAGAGACTTTAATGATATTATGTTCTTTGCAAGAATGTGTCTTGTAGGTATTGACTTACTTAGAACAGATGAAGAGTGGTCAAAGAAAGTTTATCAGATGGTTAGAAAAGAAATAGATGATGAAATAAAACCTAAAATTATTGATAGACAGGACAATGTAATTAAGGTAGACTTTAAAGCAATGAAAGAGAAACTAAATGGGAGTGCATGATATGGCTAAATGGGAAATGAATTGTAAGGAGAAAGATATGGTAAATAATCCACCACATTATAACAAATATGGTGTAGAATGTATTGAAGCTATTCAGTCGGCTACAGGAGAAGGGTACGAATATTATTTGCAGGGTAATATTATTAAGTATCTTTGGAGATACCGATACAAGAACGGTGTGCAGGACTTAGAGAAAGCACAGTGGTATCTTAGTAGACTGATAGAGATAAAGAATCAGCAAGATAAAGACGAAGGAAAACTTGATCTGCTTGAAGGACTGAGTGATCTTAGTGATGGTTGTTAAGATATACCTCACTCTTGACATAGATAAAGATGAGTATCCTGTACCTGCTGACGGAGATCCTAGTCAAGAAATACAAGAAGCACTAGACGAGTTTATCTATGATATTGACGGACTAAAAATTAAAAACATACGAATAACATTGGAGGACTAACATGAACGACTATCAAAAATTTATTGCAATATCTAGATATGCTAGGTGGATTGACGAAGAGGGAAGACGTGAAACATGGGAAGAGACTGTGCAAAGATATGTGGACTATATTACAGAGAAAGTAAAAGGACACTTACCTAAACCACAGATTATTGATGCTATAACCAACTTAGAAGTTATGCCCTCTATGAGAGCCTTAATGACAGCAGGACCTGCACTTGAGAGAGACAACACAGCAGGATATAACTGTAGCTATTTACCTGTCGATGATCCAAAAGCTTTTGATGAAGCTATGTATATATTATTATGTGGCACAGGTGTTGGCTTCTCTGTTGAAAGACAATATGTATCGCAGTTACCAGAAATACCACAGAGTTTAGATCATGTTGACACTGTAATAAAAGTACAAGACAGTAAAGAAGGGTGGGCTAGAGCCTTACGCAAGCTTATAGGACATTTATATATGGGTGAAGTTCCTATGTGGGACATGTCAAATGTAAGACCTGCAGGTGCTAGACTAAAAGTATTTGGTGGTAGAGCTAGTGGTCCTGCACCTTTAATTGATTTATTTAGCTTTACTGTTGCTTTGTTTCGACAGAATGCAGGTCGTAAGCTATCTAGCTACGATTGCCATAATCTTATGTGTAAGGTTGGGGAAGTTGTAGTGTCTGGTGGTGTGCGTAGATCAGCCATGATCAGTTTGTCTAACCTATCTGATGGACGCATGAGACATGCCAAGTCTGGCAAATGGTGGGAGACAGCACCACAGATGGCTCTATCAAATAACTCTGTTGTTTATACTGATAAGCCTGATGGAGAAACCTTCTTACGTGAGTGGACATCTCTTGTTGAATCTAAGTCAGGTGAACGTGGTATATTTAATAGAATATCTGCAAAGGAACAAGCAAAGAAGTTTGGCAGAAGAGATGCCGATCATGAGTTTGGTTGTAATCCTTGCAGTGAGATTATACTTAGACCCTATCAGTTCTGCAATCTTACAGAGGTTGTGATACGAGAGAAAGATAGGTTTGAAGATTTGAAGAGGAAGGTTATGCTTGCCACAATACTTGGCACAGCACAGGCTACACTCACTAAGTTCCCATACTTGCGAAAGATATGGCAGAAGAATACTGAAGAGGAGAGACTCTTGGGAGTTAGCCTTACAGGTATTATGGATAATGAATTAACGAATGGAAAGAAACATGGACTTGAAAAAACCCTTGAAGCACTCAGAGAAATCGCAGTTGAAACAAACAAAGAATGGTCAACAATCTTTGGAATCCCACAAAGCACAGCAATCACCTGCGTCAAACCCAGTGGTACAGTATCACAGCTTGTTGACTCAAGCAGTGGTATCCACCCTCGTCATAGCAGTTATTATATTAGGACTGTCAGGGGGGATAATAAAGATCCTCTTACTAACTTCATGAAGGACAGTGGCATACCAAGTGAAGCTGACTTTATGAAGCCTGATACACAAACCGTATTTAGTTTTCCTATGAAGTCACCTAAGAAGTCTGTGGTTAGAAACGACATGACAGCTATTGAACAGCTAGAGATGTGGCTTCTATATCAGAGACATTGGTGTGAGCATAAACCTTCTGTGACCGTGTCAGTGCGTGATGAAGAGTGGATGGAAGTAGGTGCGTTTGTATTCAAACACTTTGATGAGATGTCAGGTGTATCGTTCCTACCACACTCCGATCATACTTATCAGCAAGCACCCTATCAGGACTGTACAGAAGCTGTATACAATGATTTTAGCAGTAAGTTCACTCATATTGATTGGGATAAATTTAAAAGTTATGAAAAAGAAGATAACACTCATTCCTCACAAACACTTGCCTGTTCTGGTGACAGTTGTGAGATAGTGGACATAGGAGCTTAGTATGAGACACTTATCTAGAAAGGAAAGAGGTTTAGGTAAACATGATGCACCACTGAAGATACAGTGGATGAAAGGTTATGATGCATTTGTTTATGGAAAGATTCGCAACCCCTATAGTTCCGACACTATGTTATATAGAGAGTGGGAACGTGGCTTTAACACAGCCTATTACGATAACATACATAGAGGACGAGATGGAATTAGAAAAAGAAGCAAAAGCTTTCATGGACAAAAGAAGCAGAGAACCCAAGACAATGTTCGAACTCCTTACAGAAATGAATCACAGACTAAGAGAGTGTGAGAAAAATTTAAAAGAGATACGAGAGATAATAAGAAAGATTAATTAACTCTCTTTAGTTCTATTGTGGCTATGTCATACAACTCTTCAAGATCCAGTAACTTTTGTTCATTAATAAGGTAGTCTTGTTCTTCTTTCGTATATGTATCATAGTCGGGGATTAGTTTTCTTATCTCTTCATAAGAGTATTTCAAGTCTCCATCTCTGTCATTTTCTTCTTTAAATACAAGTTCAGCTTCTGTTCTTAATTTTAGGGGTAGCTTTCTGTAAGCAATCATCGTTTCAATCTTTTGTGCTTTTTCTTCTCCGACTGCTTCAGATATATCAGACAGATTATTTTTTATAAATTTTAGTTCATTATCTATGTCTTCTCTGATTCTTTTTTTGACATATAATTTTTTACTTATAGGGTTTCTACCAGACGATAGAGTCTCTCTCTCATCCTCATATTTCTGCTCATACTCAGCCCTCTTATCTTTTAGATAGCTTACCATCTCTGGTAATTCTTCTCTTATTAATTTATTTTCATAGTTACGCACAGAGGGTATCAGTGATTTGCTTGATGCATCCCACTTTGTGTACCCCATTTCTTTAAGAAACTTACCATGTTCACTGTCATCTGTGTACATGTTTATACCTGCTATAACTTTTAATCCTATATTCTTTCTTTCTCTGCGTTCTTGAAACGGATCTTCTCTAAGAGGTCTTTCTTTTTCAGTATCAGGATCAAGAGCAAATCTTTTAAATGGTTTCAAAAGACCCTGTGTAAATCTGCTCTCAGGGAATATACTAGGATCATTACTAAAATCTCTGTAGTCCATGTTTCTTAGTTCTAATGCTCTCTGTGCATCTAGCACCTGATTCAAAGGCACTAGAAAAGATGATAAGTATTCACCAAGAGTTTCTCCTAGCTCCTGAGTTAGTCTCTCTCCTGCAGTCAAATCTCTTTCAGTGAACAAAGTTGCTGCTTCATCTAATAAATTACCACCTACACCTAATCTAAAGTTAGTTCCTAAGAATGTTTCTGCCCACTCTCGTCTAGGGAATGCGTTGAAGAATGCTTCTTTTGCAGCTTCTCCCCCATCAATGTCCTTGGTTGCTTCATACCAGTCACGTCCTATCTTTCCTAAGAATAAAAACTGCCTGAGTGGGAACAGAGGTGTGGTATCTATCACACCACCCATGCCATCAGATATTAACTTATAGTCCTCTCCCTTATCTTTATCTCCCATTATAATAGATGCTGCAGTTATGGCTGACACCCCTGTGAGGTTTCTAGCTATGGCTCTGCTTTCACGTTGACTCAAGCCTTTTCTACCAAGATCCTCTATTGCGTTTTCAAGCTTAGATATATCACTTAATTGTTTTGCAGTTCTCTTATCTTCAGGTATCTTTTTTAAATCTTTTAGTCTGTCTTTTAGTCTGAAGGATTGTATCCCCTTCATAGCTTTATTTATTATAGGCACGAATGCACCTGCAGAGTTCTCTGCCATAAGCTCCATACTCTTAAACATAAATCTTGGAAACGGTATGGCAACAGTAAGATTATTTTTTACTATAAAGTTAGACACCCACCTGTTAAACGCTACCTCAGGGGGATTTGCATATGTTAAATCTAATGCTCTCTCTGTTGCTTCTGCAAATAAATCTACAGCAGGACGCTGACCTTTTGTTGGATTTAGATCTTCTGCATCCCTTAGTATATCACGGAGTCTACCATTCTCTAGCTCCTCTAGAAGATCTATATCCCACTCTAATCTAAATAATCTCTCTGCTTCTGACAAAAATGTAGCTCTTCTAAGAACAAAGTCTTGCCATCTGTTTGGAGTGTTTAGGAGTTGAACCATATCCTCTCCTGCAGACAATATAGCATCTGTCTTTGTGCCTGTGCCACGTCCTGTGTTTGTTTGTATCTCGTTAATAGTATTAAACATTCTATCGTAAAATGTTTTTAGTTCTTTTTCTTCTAACAAAAAGTCAGTAAACTCTTCAGCAGTTTTTCTGTCTCTGTATATATACTTTAACCCTGCAAAACTATCTTGCCAAGTTGTTCTTTTAAGAACTCTGTTGCTTGCAATGTCTCTAAAGCCCCCTCTAGAGAAGTCGTACACGGCAGTCTCAACAACATTGTTAATAGCTTCTACAGGAGATCTTAATAAACCTGATGATAAGTTTCTTGCAGCGGTAGCTATCTGAGATACAAGACCACCTCGTCTTATGTTCTCAACTCTACGCATAAAGTTGCCAACAGTTCCTTGTTTGCTTAGAAGATCTCTTAACTCATACTCTCTCTTCAGACTTTTTGTTGCATGACTTTCTTTTATTTTACGGAAGTTTCTTAGGATCTGTCCTGCTTCACTTGCAGCACCTAATCCATTTACAGTAAAATCTTCAAAGGACATACCTGCTTTATTTAGAGCGTCATACAGTGGATGATCCTTTGTAAAATCCATAAGATTACCTTCATCTGATAGTTTTACAATCATATCAAATGCAGCTTTCATAGGTGGCTTCTTATCATTCCAGAGATCAGGACGAGCCTTTTTCATTTCACTAAATACAACTGTAAGAGCTTCTACATTCTCAGGTTTTAGTGTTATATTATATAAGTCATCTAGTTCTCTTTGACTGTTTCTAGGTGGTATCATAGCTTCAGCTACACTATCACCTGTGTCAGTAACCTTACTAGCTTCTAGTTGTTCAAAGGTAGGTCTTGCTTCCATATTCTTTGCTTGACGTAGCCTTGCAGTATCTAAAACCCTTTTACCAAAAACCTTTTTAGTTACATGAAAGAATCTAGGATCTGTTCTGTCTAGTCCATTATTTATACTTAACTTTGATTCAAAGTCTTCAACAATAGCATTGTGCATATCTAGATTCTTATCAGCTTCTATTTTATTTTGATCAGCTATTTTCTTTTTGTTTGCTTGTGTAGCTCCTCTAACTTTTCTAATTCTATCACTGTATTTAGCTACCTTTGCTTCTACATCTTGTCTTACCATCAACTCTATATCCACAGGCTCTAGTTTACCCATAGCTTCTGCAGTTTGTTCTAGTAGTTGGGTTGTTTCTTCAGACACAACACCGTCTTGCAATAATTCTAGCTTACCTTTTTCCACAGCCCTCTTATGTTTATGCATTGTTAGTATATCATCTGTTATTTTACCTGCATCAAAAGGGGCTATTATAAGTACAGCTTCTAATGCTGACTTGATTCTCTTTGCTATATTAGAATCTTCTTCATCTTTTGCTAAGATATCTGTTATTATAGGAATGTGATAGCCATATTCTTTTAACATGGTTGTTAGGTTCTGATCATCAGGATCAAAAAAAGCTATACCTGTTATTGCTTCTTTAACATATGCACCTCTATAACCTCTGTATGTTTTTCCTATTTTACTTAACATGCCATAGGGAGCTAAGAACTGAGAAAGACCCTCTATTGCACTGCCTGTTACAGTCTCAGGCTTTTCTATAAGTTCATCTCTTTTTCTTTCTATTGCATGTGCAAGATCATACACAGCAAAATCTTCAAACACTTTATCTAAAGCTTCTCTTCTTCCCGGCTGTATCTGTTCTTGAAGATCTTCCATAGCTGTTGGTTTTCCAAAGAACAGATTTAGACCTAGACTAGCTAACGCAGTGCCTGTTGTACCACCTGCTCTGGCATACCCCTCTACGACTTCGCCACTAAATCTTAAAGCATTAGCAGGTGCAGAAAATACAGCCCCTCTTACTACAGCCCCTAGTCCTTCTTTTACTACACCTTTTGATATATCCTCTTTGGCACTACCTATTATGGTATCTTCACCTAACACAGCTTCTTTTATAAGTGAGCCAACCTCACCTATAGCACCAAGAACACTTTTCTTCTCAGCTTCATCGTTATCTACTGTAGGAACATTGTTTTGGAGGAGTGTGTGATCTTCAGCACCGTCTGCAGAAGGTCCGTAGACTGTGGGATCATCTGAGTCAGACTCTAGTGACTCTACATATTCTTTACTTTCCTGACCAACAAAAGAATCAGGATCTGCATCTGTAGTTTTTACTTCAGGCTGTACATCAGTTTCAGGTTCTTCTTCTTGCTGTACAGATACTTCTTCAGATAATCCACCTTCTTGATTTAACTTTTCAGATAGACTATCTATATACTTTTTTGTATCAGGGGCAAAAAAAGACTCTGACATTAGTTTGTCATTCCTGTGCTAGGACTTACAAATTCTAGAGGTTGAAAGAACTCCATGCCAGTACCATCAGGCTTGGCAAATCGAACCATTTGTGGTGGGAGTATAACTCCATTTTCATCTATTAGTTGCACCACATTTCCTCTTTTTACTTTTTTAAATGCTTTTCTTTGTTGATCATACGACATCCTTGTATCTATTTGTACAAACTGTTTTTCTCTTCTTTTAGCATTCTGTGTAATATTGTTAATACTAGCCTGTAAGAAAGTATTTTGAGGTTGTACAAAATTAGAATTAAATCTATCATGCATAGCATTATCTATTGTTTTATTTATTTTAAAAGTTTTTAGTACGTTGTTTTTACCTTCGTAAGCAACTGCATAAGAGTCTAATATATTAGCAACATTACCCTCGATTTTTAACACTCTTTGTCCTGCTCTAGATGGATCATCTACCATATACTTCTTTAGAACATTATCATCTCTATAGTCAGCTATTGTTTTATTAACTAGAGTGTACATAGATGCCTTTTCTAACTCACCTGTCCCTGTGAGATTACCTGCTTTCGTTTTCTCTGCGGCATATAACTCTTCCAAGACTTTTAGTTTAGCTTTGTTTGTTCTCTTTACATTAGGATTACCAATATCTATGTTTGCTTTTGCTTGTTTAATAGCTAGATCAATGTTTATCATAGCTTCAAAAGGATCATCACTACCAAGCCCTTCTAATCCTTTTATCTCTGGTGCAGGATCGGGCAAAGCTCCCATCTTTATTGTTGGCAATAAAAATCCTGATGCAGTTTCTGCCTTACCAAATCTTTGGTCAAGTAGCTGTTTCATTATATCATCAAACTTTGGAACTTGATAATTTTCAGTTGCACCTTCAGGATTTGATACTTCTATTAAAGACCTAAAATCTATACCTGTTCCCTTTACGGCTGACTGATATCCAGATATAACATCTTTAGCTGCTTTACCCATGCCTAAAAAACCTGCAGTTAATCTTTTGCCCTGTTCATCAGTTCCAAAGGTTGACTGTAAAAAATTAAATGTATCTCTTAACTCTTTTTTTTGTGCATCTCTCTCTCTTCTTTCATACATCTTTTCTGTAAAAGCGTTTTGCATAGACATTGCAAGCTTACGTTCTGCACGAGCTTCTTTTCTAGCTTTCTCATCTTGATACCTATCCTCTGCTCTCTGAAATGCAGTGGCTAATCCTTGTGCAAATCCACCTAAACTCATTCTACTGTTTCCCTTCTTGACATTAGTCCCATATTCATATCTTCTTTTTGTTGAGGTTGCTCTTCTGTTTGCATGGGATCTTCTTCCATCTTCATATCTTCTCCCAATAATCCTTGCTTCTTACCTAAGGCTATTTGTGCATTAGATAAACGCATCTCTTTTTCTCTAGACATACCAGACGCATACTCTACATCATTTGCTTCAGCCAATGTCATCATTAATTCTACTAGTACAGGCAACATAAGAATACCTACATCTATAGTATGCTTACCTTCCATAACCGCAGCCAACTGAAAAGAGTTTGCTATAGTTGTTAGAGGTACACCTAGTTCTATTATAGTCATTAGCTCTGGCACAAACTCTTTGTCCGTTATCTTTGGAAGATAATATTCTTCTAAAGCATCTTCTACAGTAGCATACTGTGGTGGTTTTAGCCACGGTCTACCACCCATAGGTGCAGTCAGGCTCATTCCCGGAATGGGTGCGTCTATTTGTGCTTCTCTTTCCATCATGATTTTTTATTCTGCTCCCTTATATCTCTAAGTATCTTTACATATTTAGCTATCTGCATTCTACCATCTTCCATAGATTCTCTGACACTAGGATTTCTTTTGCTTAGTAGTCCTTTAGTAGACTCTGACTCTGTTTTCTTTGGTTTCATCTTTTGCATGACGGACTCTATAGAGAGCATGGCATCAAATGCAGGATTATTTGGATTGTAATCTGACATTATATTATCCCACTTAATAAACTACCCACGACACTATCCTTACCTGCTGTTAAGAATGTACCTACAAGATTACCAAAACCTACAGATGAATCATAGTCTGCTTTTAGTTCTGATAGTTCTCTCTGTGTCTCAGCATTTAGCTGTGCTATAGCCATAGATACTACACGCTGTCTTTCATTCTCTGTGCTTTCCCATGACATCTCCATAACGTCATTATAGTATTGCCATAGATTGTTATATGCACTGTTAGACATATTTAGTAAAGCAGTAGCATTTAACTCATTAGCTCTGTTTATAGCTGTAGTGTCTGCAGTAGCTATCTCTCTTCGCCACTGTGCATTGTTTTGATCTATTATTAATCTGTTCTTTGCATTAAACTGATCACGTTGATTCTGCATATCACTATTAAACTTAGTCAAAGCATTAGCTTCACCTGCATTAAACTGTGCATGTGCATTTTCTTGAGATGCATTGAACTGAGATGTCTGTGTCTGTAGTTGTGCAAAGAACTGATCTACTTGATTCTGACTTGTTGCGTTAAACTGTCTAGCTGCATTTTCTGCAGCCTGATCTGTAAATAATGCTTGCACTCTTTGCTGTCCTCTAAACATTTCTACTTGCTGTTTATTAGACATGTTAGCCATATCTCTCTGTAAGAATGTTTGTGCATTCATTACAGCAGACTGTTGTCTATTATTTAGATTAGCCATATCCATATTAGCTAAAGCTCCTGCTTCAGCCATGACCATAGCTTGTCTATTGCTAAGATTGTTTAGATTCATAGTGTTAGCCATACGACTATTCTCTAATGCAATCTGTTGTTCTGCATTAAAGTTCATGTTAGCTATGTCACTTATCTTAGAAGCGTTTAGAACTCTGGCTTGAAATGCTTGATCAAACTCCATGCCCATAAACTTTGCACGTTGTTCTGCGGCAAGCATTGCTCTCTGCTGTCTGTTAGATAAGTTCTGTGCTTCAAAAGATGCTTGTGTCTTTGCATCGGCTGATGCTATTGGTAGTGCAGACTCTAGGGCTGCCTGAACCATAGCTTGTCCTGCAATACTAGATGTACCCATACCTCTAGCTTGCATCTGAGCCATGACACCTCGTAAAGCTCCTGATGCCCACGATGGTGGATTAGTTGCATCAAAGTCTGCTGTTAGTGTAGCTAACTGTCCTGCTACTGTAGCTTTCTCTGATGGTGTAGCTGTTGCTGCCTGAATTTGCTCGTTAAACTTAGATGCTTTTTCTGCGTTAGCAACACCGTCTACAAGTTCACCCTGTTGCACTTCTCTTTGCATAGGATTTTCTAGCTTGATAGCTGTGCCTTGAGCTGCATCTAAATCTGATACAGCCGACTTTGTAGCTTCGGCTGCAGTTACTTTACCTCTTGGGTCTGTTGGATCTACTTGTGATGCATTTATTGCGTCAGTGGTTGCTTGTATTTCTTCTGACTTTGTGTCAGCAGTCATTCTCTCTATACCACTTAGTCTTGGCATAGAAGATTGTGACTGCAGTTGTACGTCCCTATCGTCTACCATCTCTGCCAGTCTTCTTCTGTCTTCCTCTGTCATACGAGGTGCAGGATCTTTTTCAATCATAGGAAAAGGAAACACAGGTCTACGTCTAGGATCAGTAGCTACAGCTTTAGTTGTCTTAGCCCCCACTCCACCTGCCATAGGTGTAGTCCCTACTTGTCCTGATCCTGTAGGTATATCTTGATCACCTTCTTTAGGGACTCCAAAAGGAGTTAGTGCTGAACCCTCTGGTAACTTTGGCTCAACAACTCTTTTTGCTGCAACTTGAGCAATACTTCCCCCAACCTGCATCTTCTTTACATCACCACCTTCTACCATCTTACGTGCTAGATTCTGATAACGTATCATCTCTGCCTGTCTATCAGGATTGTCTTCTAAGAACTTTTTAAAGTCTTTCTCTTCCCCTTGAAATCCCATCGCATTGGCTATCTTTTCTATGCCTGATGGTTTAAATCCTTGAAATGTAATCATCTGTTCTCTCTACTTAGTACTCTATCTAGTTTATCTTCTAGTCTGTGTAATGCTTCCATTACATGTTGCATCTCATCTTTTACTTCTGCTCGTGATGCGTAATCCTCTCGTGTTCTGTTTAGCAGTATATCAATACGTTTTATCTCTGCCATCATATTACGAAAAGCCCAAACAGCAGGAGCTATGATAAGCGTCAACACCACGTTCCAAAATATTACTGGGTCTATTTCCATTGTTACCTCTTAAACTTATCGTTGAGTGAGTCTACTACGCTGTCTATATTAGGCTCTTTACCGTGTGGGTCATATTTGCAACGGTACTCGTTTGGGCAGTTTCCCTCAACCACTAGCGTGTATGTATCGTTTGCCCCTTTGTATAAACACACTTGCTGTCCATTCCTTGCTTGTACTCTTTTGTACCTACGGCATGTGATATACTTTGGGTCTTCACGTATGCCTTTCCTCTTCTCTTGCTCCCATGTCCAATCACTAAACTTTTTGAGGAAGCAGGTGTAACAGTTCTTGATGTTGTCGGATTGTGCAAGTATTATTGTGTCTTTGTTTACTGCACATAAATATTCAAACGTGTACTGTCCACCCTCTTTGCGAACACACTTACCACCAACCTCTGTCGAACCCCATAAGACCGTATACAAACCCACCCAGAACACTAATACCAACAACAAGAACCACTGCCAATACGACATATGTTATAACCTTTTCTCTGAACACTTGTTTGTCATATACTTCTTTCTGTCTTCTCTTGCGTATCTGTCCTTCCATTGCTAGTAAATCGTCCCATGACTTACTGCCA
>VTLG01001957.1_pt1 | contig 15286 bp, 21 predicted proteins | sample 4694571 | NCBI WGS metagenome assembly VTLG01 (sample SAMN12604809, study PRJNA352737) | marine metagenome | biome: ENVO:00000447; feature: ENVO:00000209|ENVO:00000569|ENVO:01000036; material: ENVO:00002151; isolation source: viral sequences binned using virsorter ...
TAGCCTTATAAGCTCCAACAACGATTTTCCATAGGTCTAAAAGGGGTACATTAGTATACTGCTTAATCATTTTCTCAGCAGTTTTTACCCCTACATTTGGCAATCCTGAGTACCCGTCTGTACTATCACCCGCCAATGTTTGTATCATAAACCAATAGTCGGCTAATCTTTGAGGTATATCTTCAACTGTTTCCCCATCTCTACTAACCTTAGCAGGAATTTGTCTCATATCTTTATCAATAGAAACAATAATCCTATCTTCTGTAGGGTGTGGTTCAGTTGCCATTATACCCATAACATCGTCAGCTTCTAAATTTTTCCACATAACTCCATTATGTTTTTCCATAATGTATTTACGCAAAACATTTAAGACAACTGGCTTACGTCTTTGTTTACGATTGTCTTTGTAACTTGGAAGAACATCTTTACGAAAATTATTCTTATCAGTTAAAGCACAAACATAATCGTCAGCTTCAAAGGTAGACCCCAACTCATCTATGTGAGCGTCCACTTCAAACTTACATTTCTTTTCATCACAATGTAGTGTCCATAAACCATCACCCCAATGTGTATTCACTTCATTAGCTGTAGCTATTTTATATGCTAATATGTCTCCATCTATCAATAACACCTTTTTTTTCATTTTTCCTTTCCTCATTTTTGGATTAAATTTTTTGCCAATAATATTTCCGAATTGGGAATTAAAATGGTCTTGGCTCTTTTACCATCTCCAACACTTTTTTTCTTATGAACATACTTATCTTTTATTTTCCTTAATCTTTTTGTAGGAATAATAAGATAAGCACAATCTTCATCTCCATCAGCATAAACTTGAACCCAATACTTTGCTTTAGTAGTAGTAATTCCTGACCCAACGCCATTACACTCCACTTCAATAGCAGTATTATCTGTTCTATGCCACCAATCTCTCTCAGTTTTAACTTCAAACTTATCACCTGCTTTCATATGTAATAAATCCATAACTCTTTTTTCTCGTCCACTACCATAATCCATATCTTTTTTAAAAGTTGAAGGCTTATCTAGTGAAAAATCATAGTCTTTCTTTGTCGCTTTGTTTGTATTTAACATTAATGTGTTTCACTCCAGTTATTTCCTATTTTATATTCTCCCGTTAAAGGTAATCTTAAATTGAAATGCTTTCCAGTACGTTCAATAGATTCTACAGCTAATTTTCCTATTGCTTCTGCATCTTCTTCAGGACATTCAACTTGTATTTCATCGTGTACCCAAACAACTTGTTGAACATCAGCATATTCTTTAACAGCTTTATTAAACTCAACCAACCACTGCTTACAAATTATAGCTCCTGAACTTTGTAAAAGTGAATTGAGTGCGGCGTGTATTGACCGAATTTTAATTTGTCTTTTATCAAGACCAACTAAATATCCTCTCTCAGCCGCTTGTTGTACTTGCTCTAATAACTTACTCAAAGCAGGAAGATTATTTAAAAATCTTTCTCGTATCTTCTTAGCTTCTTTCATTGTCTTGCCTGTTACTAACGCAATCTTTTTTACACCACCACCATAAAGGAAGCAGTAGTAAAATCTTTTTGCAAGGTCTCTTGAATCTAACCCTGCTAATTCTTTTGTTTCAGTATGTATATCACCATTTAACACTACTTTAGCATACTCACCTTCATCAAACTTAGACATAAAGTGTGCTAATAATCTAACTTCTAATCCTGATATATCTATACCAACTAATTTTTTTCTTTCAGGAACAGTAAATAAACTTCTACATTCTTTTCCATAAGGAACACCAACACTAGGTACTTGTCCTAAGTTTGGGTGTGAATGACTTGCACGAGCTGTGACTGTTGAATTAGTATTACAAGTTCCGTGTATTCTACCATTAAATTCATTCTTTAACCACGCTTGAGCTCCTGTTGCTAACTGTCCTATTCTTTTATCTAATAAAAAATGTTCACATAAAACTTTTGCTTCAGGATATGGAAGACTTGCTAAAACAGTTTCATCTAATTTAGGTTTACCATCATTTGTATATTCTTGAGGTTTCCATTTATGTCTTTCAATTAATCTATCCGCTATGTGATGTCTTGAACTAGGATTAAAAGTAATTGTTTTTTCTTTATAAAAAGTTTCACCTTTAACATATCCTCTAGCTTTGTTATTAACTTTAGGTATAAATGGTGTACGTTCTAATTTAGGTGGAAACAATTTTTGTAAATCATCTTCTAGTTCTAAACGTCTAGCATTTAATTTAGAATATAATTTAACTGCTTCCTCTTTATCAAACATAAAACCATAACGCTCTTGTTTAAATATTAGAGTTGCTACTTCGTGTTCTAACTCCATCGCCTGACAAGAATAACCTCTACGTTCTATAGTTTTATATAAAGTATCAGTCACTTCAACATCTTGAATACAATAATCCAACATCTCAGGACTGTATTCCTTCCAGTCAGTATCAAAGGCTTCCTTGTACTCACCCACCCTATATCCCCACGCTTTCAAGCTGTGTCGTCCTATACAATTAGTAGGGAAGCCCTGTCTTTTAAAGTCTCGTTCCTTTACATCAGGGTAAAGTAAACGAGTAGCTACTATTGTATCAAAAACCTTTCCTTTAGGTTTAAAGTTATAAAACTTTTCTAGGACGGGTATATCAAACTTTATAATATTGTGTCCAATAATTAAGTCTGCCTGTTCTAATTCTTTTAGAGCTGTTTCGTTGTCTAATTTTTTTATTTCATTAGTATCAATATCTTTTAATACTATACAATGTACTTTAGTACACTGGTTTAAAAAACCATCTGTCTCTATATCAAAAACATATTTCATTTTTTTAACTTACCTCTCATTAAATCTTCTATTTCTTTTTTATGTACTAAGTTGTCATACTGTCTGTCTTCCTTAGCTCTAGCTAAATCTGCTTTAAGTGTTTCATTTTCTTTTTTTAATGCTTTCATTTCAGGAGAGTTATTTCCTATACCTTTAACAATAGATAATTCTCCTTCAGCCATTTGTCTTCGCTGTTTTTCATCTCTCCACATCTCTAATAATTTTTGATAATCTGCCATATTAAATCCTAACCATTTTCTTTATTACACTACGAGGATAAATATTTCTATCCCCAAATTCTATTTCTCCCTCTTCTATAAAATAACTTGCAAAAGAATATACATAATCAGGTGTCTTACTAAAGACCCAACATTCAGTATGCACATCAGCACAACTCATTTTAATAAATTCATTTTCAGTAGCTAAAGTTGAATCACCAACAATATCTTCCCATATAATTTTATATTTATAATATCTTTTCTTACCAACTATAAGAGGTTCACTTGGTTTCTTTTGCATTTAAAATATAATCTCCATAAGTAAATAAAGTGTGATAAAAACAAACATCATAAACATCATTTTATCAAAAGGAAAATTTCTCATTGTAATGTATGTAATCTCACTTCCACTCTCCAAGCCGCCATCTCTCCATTCATAGCCATCTGTGTTAAAGCATCTTCCATCATAAAAGCGGTGCTCTCTCTTCCAACATCTAAATAAACGTGTTTATTATATTTTTTAGCTTTACCTACAGCTTCCAAAACATAAGCAGTCCATTCTATAGCTTTTGATTTTTTAAAAATCGGATTAAAACTCATCAGACACATCTCCTTTAACTTCACTTAAACAACCTGTACTTAAATCATAATAAAGATTACAAGCGTGACCTGTTTCACCTGAAAATCTATTCTTTAAAATATTTACTTGAGCAAGATTATTTTTGGCTTGTAAATTTCTATTCATTGAAATAATTATATCGGATAGTTGAGCAATACTTTGACTACCTCGTAACGCATTTAAACCAACATTCTTTCCATCTTCAAAACCTTTATCTCCTTCTGAACGTCTAAGATGTGAGACTAATATTAAACCAATACCAGTTTCTTCTACTAGCGTTCTTAATTTTTGAACAGTATAATCAATTAACTTTCTTTCGTCACTTGTGTGTGCATCACCTAATGCTGACAATGCCATATGTAAATGGTCAAGGATTACAAAATCTACATTACACGCTTTTGCTAAGTATCTTATTTTAGATAATAAATTATCAGCAAGAGTGCTACCAAAATGATTGTAGAGATAAAATTTCCCGTTACCAATCGTTGTCTTAAAAACATTTTTAAGTTCGCTTTCATTTGTTCCTTCTCTAGTTAGATGTAAAGGTTTTTTAAGAGCAACCCCCATAATTCCTAGAGCACTACGCTTAATGCTTTCTTCTAAAGCTATATAACCTACACTAAATTCTTTTTTTAAAAGATGTAAGGCAACGTGTCTACAAAATGAACTCTTACCTATACCTGTACCTGCGGTAATCGTAACCAGTTCACCTTTTCTTAATCCGTGTGTTTTTGTATTCAAACATTCAAACGGATATTCAACACTTACATAAGTATCTTCTTTTTTAATTTCATTCCATAAATCTGCACCTAAAACTATTCCATCAGGTCTGTATGATTTACTAGACCATATACAATCTACTAATTCTCTAGTCTTATTAGCTAATAACATTTCATTAGCGTCCTTTAAAGGTAGACTACATATCTTAGCTTTATTAGGTGAGAATAATTTTGCACATTCTATAGCTCCTTGTTTACCTTGTTCATCTTGGTCAAACATTAGGACTACTGAATCAAATCCTTCTAAAAATTCTAACTCTCTTTGAATATCTTTTTTAGCTCCTTGTGCTCCACTCTTAACACTTACTACTGGAAATTTATTTGAATTAATTTTACTAACGCTAAGGCAATCTATTTCTCCCTCAGTTACAATAATCATTTTGCCTTTATCTCTCCAAAGATGCTGACCAAATAAACCTGATTGTCTTGCGTCCCCTAGCCATTGAAAGGTCTTATCAGGGTTTCTTAATTTTTGTGCTACTAATTTTTTATCTTTATCATAATAATTTGCTATCTGAACTGGTCTTCCAAACCACGCACCAGTTTGATAATTAAATTTTCTTACTGTGTCTAAATCTATTTTTCTTTTTGTTAAAGGAGTAAATTCTCCACTTATAAATTCTTTACTTGTTTTTTCTTTTACTGGTTGTTCCAAATCATTTCCTCTTGTTGTAGTGTTACACGAGAAACAATAAGAGTGTCCATCATCATAAACTGAATTAGCGTCTGACGAACCGCAATTATTGCAGGGCGTGTGATATAAAAAGTTGCTTTCCTGATTTTCCATAAAAATTTTCCTGTTAAATATTTCCCCCTTGAGAGCTTTAGCCTCACAATTCCAATCATTTAAGATTTTCCGTTGAGTATTATATACTCCCTCAAGGGGTGTCTGAGTCACTGGCGTGGGAACTTATACCCTACTTTGCCACAGTGACTCAAATTACAAACAAACTACCTCAGCAATTCACTTACGTTAAAATGCGGAGATAAGGAGTCAGCCATATCTCTATGACCAACTATTGTAACCTCTTTATAATCTTTTTTTAAATCACGGATTAACTCTATAAGAGCTCCATATTGTTTAAAAGTAAAATTACAATCGGGCTTACCATCTATTGTCTGTCCACCGATTAGACAGATACCAATAGAATTTTTATTTGACAATTTAACAGAGCTATCAACGTGAGCACCTGCGATTTGTATTTCTCTTCCATCTTGCACTTCACCTTTTCTAGTAATGACTTTGTGAAATGCACAAGAGAACAAACCTTCTTTTCTGTGCTGTATGTCAATATCCTTTACGTCAAAATTCTGTGTTGGATTAGTTTCAGAAGAGTGTATGACAATGTATTTAGTTTCTTTTCTTATATTGCTCATCTTTAACGACACCATACTTTCTTATAATTTTTTTAAGAGCGTTACGACAATGTTGTTCGTCCATATTATCAACATCAACCCACTCATTTTTTGATTCTGAATAATATTGAACACTCTCCTCTTTAATAACTACTCTACCTATCATAACCACTCTTTCGGAACGTGTTTATCGGCATATTCATATCCGTATCTTTCACACCACATTCCATAAGTTGTTTTTGATTTCTTACTTATCCTAGCTCTTGAATTAGAAAATATAAATCTAATATCTAAGTGAGGGTGTTGTTCCCTAACCAATTTCATTTTCTGTCTATCTTGAGTAGTAAATAATCCTTTAGTTTCTATAAAAATTTTTTTCTTTGTTAAATGAAAGTCAGGCGTATAGGTATGAATTTTTTGAGGCTTAGTATATTTCAACTTAGTCTTTTCAAACTCATACACTACACGATTATCTTTCAGTTCTTTCGCTATAGACTCTTCTAAGCCTGAACGAAATCCGTATCTTAATCCGACTTGCTTAGAAGTCAGACGTAGCTTCCTGCGATACATTTTCTACTACTGCTACTGCTTCAGGTTGTTCATAGCCGTCTTTAACTTTATCAAAGCCATAACCTTTAGCATTACTAGAGCCACCTTCAACTAACTTAGTTATTTGAACTGCTCTTAGTCTCATTGATACACCTGCTCCTGCCATAGCTGTGTAATAAGGTATCAATTCTGCTGATACTTTCATTTCACTACCTGACCAAACATTTGCGTCAATCATAGGTTTCCCCGTGCTATCAAACAAAGCAACTCTATTAGGTATTACTTTACCATCTTTAGTTATAATTTTTGCCTTAGTCTTAAATTTAAAGATAACATTTCCTGATGGCTTACCATCAATTAATTCATCTTCAAAAGGACTAGGAGCTTGTTTAATAGATTTTCCTTTAGCCTTCTCTTTAGCAAGAGTAAGACTTTTTTTAATCTCAGCATTAATTTGAGTTACTAATGGTTGAGCATCTTTCGCTTTTAAAATAAGGTTGGTCTTATAATGACCAGTCTCATCAAAACGAGTATCAGGTGTTGTCAGCCACGCATATTGCGAAACTCCAACTGGTGATACAACCTTGACATAACTATTCTTTGCCATTTCTTTTTGTCTCCTTTTTATAGGTTCTAAGTAGGGGTACTTTAATGCTTTTACGCAAAAAAGAACTTACTTTCCCTCAATTTATTAATATCCAAATCACCTTTTGAGGGTATTTCAGGTAATTTAGACTTCAATTTATCAGGTAACTGTTTTAATACATCTTCCCTGAAATCATTTAGTATGTCGTGCTTAGAAAACATATCAATAAAGGCTTCTCTTATACTTTTATTTAACATTTCTACGTCACCCGCAGTAGTACCAAAACTATCGTGCACATTACAAAAGTTTTTTATTCCATTTTTATATGCAATATTAACAGTTTTAATCATTCCCGCAGAATCAACTGAGTGCACCACGTTAGGAGCTACTCCGTTTGACATACGTAATTTATCTGTCTTATCAGTCTCAGCATTGATACGGGGTTTTATAACTTCTCCCATAAGCATAGCTTTAACTCTTTTAGACTTCATTTCAGGATAGGATTGATAAACTGGAAATCCTACTGGTGTAACCCAGTGTATAGGTAATTGTTCTTTTGAAACAATCTTAGCTATCTCCTGAAGATACTTCATACCAACTCTAGCTGATTTTAAATTATCCCCTATGCTATCCCAAATGACACTAGCCAAATAAGAAGCGGGTCTAAATAAATCATCAACAAAAGGGTGGCTCTCTCCTTTATCTTTTCTCTTGGTTAAATCTTCTATTACAAAGTCCGTACAAGAGTATCTTGTTGAGCCATAACAAATTGTCATAATACTTCGTTTAGTAGTAGAACGCTTAACTCCATAATCTAACCACTGCTGAGCATAAGGTCTATCTTCTGAAGCGTGTACTCTTAACTTTTCATTAACAGCGTCAGCAACTAATTGATAAATGTCTTGAGGTTTATCTGACGGAAGTAAATTAACTAACTTACCCGCCACACTATCTCTTAACATTAAAGAATATAATTGAAGACCATTACAGCTCCCATCAACATTAACGGGTAAATGAGATATAAACTTTTCATTTATTCCTCTTGATTGATAACGTCTCCACTCATCACACCACGCTAAGAATTGAAAACCATTAGAAGCATCTTCCCATTCTCTATGTCTAAAAGGGTCTTGAGCACATCTAACTATCCACTCTTCATTATCATTAACCCATTTAACTCTATCTTCTAAAGATACTTTATCATTCCCATACATATTAGCTCCGTGTACGGCTAACCAAAACTCTCCTCTATTCTCAGGAGTTATTTCTTTACCATTAGAAAATAAAAGCAAAGCCTTAGCTCCACCAATACTTTGATAATTTAAAAATGCAGGGACACAATAAGCTCTTCCTCTAAAATCAAATTGTAATGGATAAAATAATGTCGCATAGTCTTTAAACTTTTGAGCTAACCAAATTATTTTAGCATACAATAATCTTTTAGAAAACATACGAGCATTTTCAGTATGAGCTATAACAGCTCTTCTCTTCCAATCTTTTCTTGAATCTCTATTAGTCTCTATGTCGTGAGGTTTGTTTGGTATATCTAAATTTCTATTAGGTGGCATACCACCAATAGCGTCTCCATTGTCCCAAGCTGTTTGCATAACATTTAAAACAAACTTATTAATTTTAAAAGGTGTACTTTGCATTATATTGATTGCACTATAAACTTCAGGCATATCAAAGTTTTCAAGCTCTCTCTTAAATTGTTTATTTTTTTGTTTAACCAAATCTAACTCAGGCAATTCCTTAGTCCAATATCCACCACCTACAACTGAGCTCCACATCTTAGGTTGTAAAACTGTTGGTAAGTATTCAGGGTTTAATAGCTCATTAAAGCTATTTCTATTTTTAATCCATTCTCTAGTCTTATGTGTTTGTTTGATAATCTTAGCTTTTTTATGATTGATTGTCTCAGTACCAATTTCAATTAGACCTGTAGAGATAATTAACATCTCAACTAATTTTAATCCAACGTGTAATTTCTCAGGTGTAGTCCACTCTTCCCATTTAACTACTCCACGCTTAGCACTCTCTCTTAATTTTCTTCTTTTATAAGTATAGTTCCAAGACCTTTTGTCTAAGTCTTGTTTCACAGCTTCATAAAGCTCAGGATTAAGAAACTTAAAGTTCTTCAAAGCTATCTCAGTCTCAATCTTACCGCCAAGACTAATAGAAGTAGCTGTTAAAGGTTTGTATTGTGTAATTGTATTGATTATGTGTTTACCCGTGATTAGGGCTAATATTTCAGGCGAGACTTCGCACATCTTAACAAAAGCAATAGGTGGCTTTCCTATGGTCTTCTTAGCTGTCTCTTGTATATACTCAGCTATCGCATTGGCTAAAGGTCTGATTGTGTTGGCTACCATAACTTTTCCATAGCTCGTCACAGACTCTTCCTCACGCTCAACGTGTGAGACTCGTCTTTTGTTAGTTCTGTGTTTACCTAGCTCAGCCATTTCTTTTTCGTGTTTTAGTTGGTCTGAGTATTTAGGCATTATTTCTAGTAATGTTTGTTTACTATCCATATATTGTATAAACTCCTTTAAGTTATTGTGTTTATGTTTTAGGCTTCTACATACGGGCACTTTAGTAGCTCAGCTCAGCTATGTAAAGCCTGAATTTTAAAAAAAAAAAATAAAATATGCGGGTCTTAATGTTGAAATTATCTCCCATAGTACCCGCATAAGGTCGGGAGTACCCCGCTAGGTGTACCCCCTATCTCATAGAATTGAGCTCTAAACTATGAGAATTTCTTAAATCGTCTTAAATGCTTACACATATCACAATAACAATCCTTATGATATTCGTAAACCTCTTCATTATCGTTATTTATTAAAAGAATAAAAGGCGAGATTAACCCGCCTAATATTATAACTCTTAGCTCAATAGGTGCTGACCAAAAGATTTCAAATATTTCAATCATTTTAAATCACCTACCAAGTTTTCTAAAGCTACTACTACATCTTTAGACATATTTTCAACATCTGAATTATAGTGAAAATCTTTAAGAATAGATTTTATTTCTGTTCTAATATCTTTCACTACACTACAAATATTGGTATTGATACACTCTTCTCTTATCATTTGTCCGCCTTCCTACATACACCTTTTTCAATAAGCTCTATTGCTGTTCTTCCAAAACGACCTTGTAAAGACCAACATAAGCCTGTATCTATTAGGTGTTGCCACGCTTTTATATAAGTGTCTTCGTCTTCACACTCAATAAAACCTTCGGCTATACCTGTTGCTGTATAATTGTCTATCATCTTCCTAGCTTCTTCTTCCTACCCATTGGCAACTTCTGCCAAGTCAATAGAGTTTCACCTTTTTTATTCGGGTGGTAAACTCCAACTATTTTAAGCTCTGGGTGTTTAGCTTGAAATGACTTAACAGCTTTTTTATAGCTCATAGACGAAACAGCCTCAACTTCAGGCTGTCCCGCTACTTTAAATTGAAACGTCTTCATAGATTAATACCTATGTTGTTTCATTATTACTTTAAAATGAACATCACATCTAGCATCGTGGCTATCGCCTATCTGCTCAACCAAGTCTATAAACGCTTTGCTGTTCATACCATCTTCAGAAGACATACTCATTTTTTCTTCTAAAGGTGCTTTTTTGTTTTTAGAGTTCTCTTCTTCACCTTCAACTCTAATATCGTAACTATCAATATAAATTGACATACTTACTCCTTTTGTTTGTTTATTTAAAATGGTAGTAAACCCCATAACTTTTGTGCATAGATAAAAGTATATGTGGCAACTACTTCAGCTTTATATATCAACCAAGACATATTTCACTCCTTTGTTAGTTGTTTATTGGTGGTGTGGAGTAGGCGGTACGAGTTGAATTAAATTCGCTCCTTTGGTGTGGTTTTTCACACACCGCAACCGCCTAGCTCCGATAAGCTCGTGGCTCTGTTTCTATGTATTCCCTTCCACAAAGGCTAGACTTTCATCTAGAGAGAGCTTATTTTTTGAAGACTTTACGCTTGTAGTCTTGCCATTTCTTTTCGCCGTCTAGTCTATTGAGTTCAGCTTTTAAAATAGTCAGCTTCTCTTTAGTCTTAACGCCGTTAGGACATTGGCAAGGCATACCCGAATTATCAAACCATCTGCCGTTTTCTGTTAGTGTAAAAGTTTGGCTTCCAATTTTAAAAGTTTTTAAATAACCTTTATAGTTTGAGCCGTCCTTTTCAACTAAAGTTTTAACGCCGTTTAGTCCGCCGTATATCCTAGCAATATAAACAAAGTCTTCCGAGTTTATATTAGGATAATACTTGTTTGTTTCAGGTATTATTTTAACATTATATTTGTTTTTATACTCCTATAAGTTAAATGTTTGTTTGTGTTTTTAGCAATACCCATTACTAAGCTATTGCGGGATTTTATTGCTAGACTTACTTTTTATATAAGTCTCAAAGCGGTCTATTTCTAAACCGCTTCGGGTCTTATATTTTATATAGCAAAAGATATATAATTTCTGAAATTTATATTTTTAAAATAGTCTCTATTATTCTGAGAATACATATACATATATTTTTCAGGTTCTTCTAGTCCTTTTGCTTTTGCATTGTTAAAGGCTTTTATATGGTCTCTATGATACATACTTGAGCCGTCTTTAAAATTAATCAATGTATTAAATTTAACCATTGACCGCCAACCTTTCAGCATATCTTTTATTTCTGAATTCTTGGGCTTTTGCTTCTTCTTCAGCTTTCCACTTATCAAAGTATTTAGCTTTTAACTCTTGCTCTTGATAAGCGTCCATTTCAGCGTTCAAATCAACTAAAATATATTCCCCGCTTTTTATCTTTTTTCTAGTTTCGGCGATGTTTTCACCTAAAAAAGCGTTTCTATATTTCCCCGTAGTAGTTGAATAGTCCCAGTAGTTTCTATCTAAAAAGACCTTTCCACTATTAGAAATTTTCGCAATCATAGACCTATAAGATTGAAAAAATCTATTTCCCAAGCCATCAAATAATTCAAATTGATTAGCAACGGGACGACCTGAACTATTACTCGTCATTTGTATAGTTTTCATAGTTTTAATGCTCCTTTTTTGGTTTGTTTGTGTTTTCTAACATAATTGCTAGATACAATAAATAGTTTAATTGTTTCGCCTATTAAAGGCTCATCAGTCTAGCTTTAGACTAGGCGATATTTAAACCGCCTAGCCTGTTTTTTAAAATTTATTTTCTTATTGCTTCCGTCATTTGACCACCACCAAGAATTAAATAAGTATGGACATCTTTATAATTTTCATAAACTTCATTATATTCTTGAATTGCATTTACTTCGTCTGTTGCCTCAACCCAAATAAAACTTTTTCTTATTTTATCTTGGTTAAACGGAATATTTTTCATAAACTTAAGAACTCCAATTTTATATTTATTCATAAAATTACGCTTTCATTAAGTCTTTTAAAACCGCTTGGGCTTTTATCTTATCCCACGCAAACTCAATAATCGGCTTTTCATATTTAATATGTTTCATAACTCTATAAGCTAAATGTTTGCTTTTTAAATCACGAATATAAAAGACACCCTTATGAATTGAATAAGTTGTGTCCCCGTCTATTTCGTGAAATATTGGCTCACGCTTATAATAATTATGTTTGCCTATCATTTCTGATACATCAACCATATAAGACCTTTTGTTAATTGTTAATAAATTCTAGTTAATACTAGATACAAACAAACTTTTTTAATCGGTGGACTGAAATCAATGTTACCACTCTAAACCGACTCCATGACTTTTTGACTAGCCACCTGTTGCGGTGTCCCACTCTTTAACTGTAGCTTCTATGAGGCTGAAGCCGTGAGAAGCAATTTAAACTACTTAAATCTAGTTGAGAACTAACTTGATAAAATCAAGCAACCATTAATTTATTCATAAAAATTACTGAACATATAATCCTTATAAACTAATAAAATAGCTATTCAACAAAATAATGCTAACTGCGACAACTTGACACAGTTTGAGGCAAGATTAAGGCAAGTATTAAAGTACCCATATTAGAGACAATCAAAAAGGTTAAAGCTATTATATAGCTATTACTACTTACTAACTATTAATTAAAAGGAAGGAATAAGAAGGAATGAAAAGAATTAAAGAAAAGATTTTATATATTTTATTTTGGATAATACTTATTGCATTTACTTTGATAGCTTCAGCATTAATTAAATAAGTATCAATAAAAAAACAGACTTGAGTTTGTGTCTGCGTGTGCGTACACATAAAGAAGCCAAAGCAAAAAAACAGACTAGCACTAACAAACGCAAAAAGAAATAAATAGAGGCTTTAGGTATGCCCTTGCGTGTCCTTTATGTATGCGTGGCGGGTGCGTGTGTGCCCGTGTGTGTATATAGAGCCGTAGCCGTCCCTTTTGTGTGCGGGGGTGTGTGCGTTTGCGTGTGAAAAGGTGAGCCCTACGGGGAAATGTGGGCTCGTTCTGTAACGTGATACCTATTCAGATTTTTTTATTAAATATTTCTCAGTATCTTACTCAATCTTAATGCTCTTTTAGGTGTCTGATGAGCCCAATTACTATCTAACATCTCATCTGATGCCGCATAATAGTTCTCATTATTAATCAATCTTAAAGTTTCTTTAAACTTAGAGACACCATTATATCCCATTTGATATACCATTTCTGTAACTATCCCTACAGCTACAGGATTTATATTGTCTCCTAAGAGTTTTAAAGCTCCATTATGAGCCTTCTCAAAGTCCTTCTCAAAGACTCTTTCCCAATACTCTCTTGTATAAGTAAAATGAGCGTGAGTTTCTCCTTCGTTCATTCTATGACCATACCCACCTGTTTGAAAATTCTCTTTAACTACTTTACCTTTGTCCGTTTCATATTTTAATGTATAAGGTAAAAGTTTATAGCCTTCATTATTTTTAATTCTAGCTTTTATATAATTTAATTCACTATCTTCCATTTGATTTATTACCTTCATTTTCGTAAGTTCTATCTTCTTCGTTTGAAGAGCTTTGGACATACCATACGCTCCTGTTATTAGGACAATTACAATTAACGCAACCAGCGTCTTTAGCGTCTTTACTACAGTGACACTCTTTGTTGCATCTTTCACATTTTGCCATAATCTATCCATAAATGATAAGTGAGTAAGTAATAGCTATAGTATAGCTTTAACCCTTGCTTTCCCTAATACGGGAACTTTAGTCCTTATATCCATCTTTCTCGTTTAGGTTGTCTACCCACTGTATGTTCCATAAATTTCTCTAAATCCTTATTTATTAGTTCATCTTTGTGTTGTTGATAAGAAAGAGTTTGGTCTCTATCCATTCTCTCCACCCAATAGTTAGCCGCAATAGCTAAAGCATCTATTTGGTCATCGTGTCTTAACGCACCTTTATCTCTAGTTATCCTAGTCAGTTGTCTAAATAACTGATGATTAGGTTCTAGCTTGAAATCTTCTTTAATCGTATGTTCATCTACCACTAGCCTATGACCATTCATAATAGGCTCTAAGGTATCTATAATTCTTTTCTCTTTTTGTATGTTGTGTCTTACCTCTTCTATTTGACACGGGTGTATCTTAGCCATAACAGGTTTTAATAAAGCTGTAGCCATACCATCTCCAAAGTTAGACTCTATAACCACGTTATTTACCTTGTTTCTTTTGGCAATACTAGAAAGCTCTTCTAAGGTGGAATCTGAGTACCCACCATCTAAAGCACCAATATCGGTCAAATAAAGCACTCCGTGAAGCATTTTAAGCACCGCATACGCTGTTTTATCCTCTCCACGACCCGCAGGGTCAATGGACATAGCGACCCCTTCAAAGGGTGCGTATTCATCAGACAAGTGTAAAGGAGCGACATAGTAGTCTCCCTTTAAACCTACATTTGGTATTTCAGGGTCTATACCTTTTAACTGTTGTGTACCTGAAGCCCACTGAATTTGAGCAGGAGCTTTATCCCAAGTCGTACAACCTGAAGCTACAATTAAATCATTGAGCTTTAAAGGGTATCTATTAGCGTCAGACATTGTAGTGTCCAACATAAATTGTAAGTTAAAACCTGAACGTCCATATGAAGACAAACGCTCTAATAAATCTACATCATCAAATCTTTGAGGGTCAGTAGGTTTACCTTCTTTATCTATAACATTAGAAATAATTTTAGATAGTTTATTACCATAACCAATGGTTTGTTCATTAGTTGGATATAAAGCTGTCCATATTTTTGTCTTGAAACCTCTTTCCTCTAATGTGTTATATAAACTCATTTCAGTTTGAGGTGTTCCTAAGAATATGATGCGACCAACATCGGGTTTAATGATGGCATCAAATTCTTTCACAGTTTCACTTAATCTATCTCT
>VTLG01016899.1_pt1 | contig 15286 bp, 21 predicted proteins | sample 4694571 | NCBI WGS metagenome assembly VTLG01 (sample SAMN12604809, study PRJNA352737) | marine metagenome | biome: ENVO:00000447; feature: ENVO:00000209|ENVO:00000569|ENVO:01000036; material: ENVO:00002151; isolation source: viral sequences binned using virsorter ...
GATCCAGTAGCTCCATCAATATCTCCTGTAACATCACCTGTTAAGGCTCCATCAAAGGTAGCTGCACATACAGTTCCACTAAACTCAGCAGCTACACCTGATACCTTAGTAGTAAAAGAACCATGAGGAGCTACAAGCGAAGTTATAGAAGCTGCTGTTACAACTCCTAACTGATTAATTGTAAACGATGCTACAGAAGTTGCAGCAGCAATTCCAGATAAGTTACTTCCATCTCCATAATATTCGGCTGCACATACATTACCACTAAACTCTGCTGCTACACCTGAGACTTTGGTAGTAAACGATCCATGAGGAGCTACCAAAGAAGTAATAGATGCAGCAGTTACAACCCCTAACTGATTTACAGTAAACGAAGCTACTGAAGTAGGAGCAGAAGGTAAATTAGTTAAATTACTGCCATCTCCATAATATTCTGATGCACAAACATTTCCTGAAAATTCAGCAGCTACGCCTGAAACTTTAGTTGTGAAAGAACCTGTTGCTGCAACTAGGTTTGTAGCACTTAGGGACGCACTAAAAGAACCTATTGCTCCATCAACATCTCCTGTAAGATTACCTGTTACATCTCCTGTAACATCACCTATTAATGCACCATCGAAAGTAGTTGCTGAAACAATACCGCTAAACTCTGCTGCAACTCCTGAAACTTTAGTTGTAAAGGAACCATGTGGTGCAACAAGAGAGGTAATAGATGCAGCCGTAACAACTCCTAATGTATTGATTGTCATCGAAGCCACAGAAGTAGCACCAGGTATATTAGTTAAATTAGAGCCATCACCATAGTATTCTGATGCACATACGTTTCCTGAAAATTCAGCAGCTACACCTGAAACTTTAGTAGTAAATGATCCTGTAGCTGCAACTAGATTAGTGGTACTAACACATGCAGAGAAAGAACCTGTAGCACCATCTATGTCTCCTGTTACATCTCCTGTTAATGCCCCGTCAAAAGTAGCTGCACATACAGTTCCGCTAAACTCTGCTGCAACTCCAGATACCTTTGTAGTAAATGATCCTGTTGCTGCAACTAGGTTTGTAGCACTTATACATGCTGAGAACGATCCTGTTGCTCCATCAATGTCACCTGTAACATCACCTATTAATGCTCCATCAAATGTAGTAGCAGAGACTATACCACTAAACTCTGCTGCTACACCAGATACTTTAGTGGTAAACGAACCTGTTCCAGCTACAAGATTTGTAATACTGGCACAACTAGGAACATCTAAAGTATTGGCTGTAAAGTGGGCAACCGAAGAAGAAACAGAAAGAGAAACATTTGTTAATCCTGATCCATCCCCAAAAAAGGCTGTAGCACATACATTTCCACCTACATGAACATCATTCGTAGCACAAATACTTACTGCAACAATTTTACTTGTAGATTTAATTGCAGTTGTAGAAAGCTGCATAGCAGAGTTTGTGCCATCACCGCTTTGAATAGTTTGGGCAGTTGTAGATACGCCACTATTAGTTGAGACAGCAACCTTTAAAAGTTGTTTATAGGTATTTGCAATTTGTTTTCCTGTTAAATCTGTCATATCAAATTCCAATAACTTTCTTCATCTTCCCAATTAACATTTACATTCTCCCATAAAAGGTTTCTGCCTCCAGGTAAAGGTTCAGGACGAGGATTAGGAATATTGGGATTATCCCTTACGTCTGGTACTTTATTCTGGGGATTATTTTTTAAATCAAAAGCTCCTTCAAAATCTTCTGGGCAGACAAGCAAACCATAACTGTTCATCTGCATTACTGCATGTTTATATCTCCATCCACAAATATCACATATTGCCCATGAGTTTTTTCCACTTGCCATCAATACCACCTAAGTCTAGGTTTAATAAACATGTTTGCACGTTCTCTATTTTCAGTCATAGCTCTATCAAGAAGCTCTTCATAGTTTTGTTTAAGCATCCCAATTCTACTTTCAGGAACTCCTGGTCTTTTCATAGCCAGATAATAAGACAAACCACAAGTAAGAGGAGGTAAGAAATACTTAGGAATATCCGCATTTTGGATAGCTGATTTATCAACATCTTGCAACTCACTAATAGTTTCAATCTTTAATACATCGGTTGAATTTTCTGGAATAGGCCATAAAGAAATTGTAGGATTATCTAAGTTACGTTTAATTGTCCATTGACTAGCCCTACCTGTTTGACTTTTTCTAGGTACAAGTTGATATTCTTCAAATGAAATACGTTGGGCTTGTAAATCTACTTCATCTCGATTTACAACCAACTCCATTACATCTAAAACATTTGAACTGAGATCATAACTAGTCACACTTGTAGTAACAGTTACAAGTGTAACTGCCGTAGTCCATAACATAACACCACGGTTCTGCCAATCCTTTAACATGAGGTTAATAGAACGTCTAGCTGAAGCTGGTTCATGGCCTAGAATTTGTTCGCCACCAACCATCTCAGATGCTTCTTGTATTATCTCATCAATATCCAGATTAAAATTAAATGTACCTGAAACAGCCATAACTAATCCTTATACGTTAATCTTTCCACCACCTCTGGGCTTACGCTTCTTACTACCCCAACGACCATAAGACTCATCTCTGGAAGCCTTTAGCTGTTTTGCGGTACGAGGTTTACGCTTACGCATCGCAATAGATTCATCCTTACGATCTTTATAACCTTGTTGCTTTTTACGAGCAGGAGCCTTTCGTTTAGATGCTCCACCCTTACCTTTATTTCTATTAGCCATATTTGCTCTACTATTTGAAACTCTTCCTGGCATTTTCTTATCTCCTTTTCCTGCTGTTGATAGTGCAATTGCTATTGCTTGTTTTACTGGTCTACCTTCTCTTTTTAACATCCGTACATTTTGAGAAATAGTTTTATCAGATGATCCTTTTTTTAAAGGCATTATCTACATCTCCATCTTTTTCTAGCTTGCCGTAATCTGCTATTAGGATTCTTAGCAGCTTTGGGAAACTTTTTCATTTGTCCTGCTGATCTTGCACAATAACTTTTTCTTCGTGTAGCTCTTTTACCTGTAGGCTTTTTTTCAGTTACAGCAGTTTTAAGTTTACTTCCAGGATTTTGTCTACGATACTTAGCTACTCCTTTAGCAGTTAAACCTGCACCTGATTTAGTAGGACGTTTATGACCTCCCTTAATAGTCATACCCCTCATACTATTTTTTTTAGCCGTTGACATTTAACTTTTTCCTGTTGCTCCCCAACCACGTTGAGCAGCACCTACACCTTTAGGGGTTGATTTAGATTTACGTTTTGAGGAGTTTATTTTACCACCTCTTTTTAAACTTTGTTCTACTCTAGCTCTTCCCTTTCTCTCACTCGGAGATTGTTTACGAGCAGTTAACCCTCTTTCTGCTCTTCTTTGGACAGCAAGAGAAGGTTCATAATCTTTTTTTGTTTGAGGATGTTTTAAAATCTCTCCATTATTTATATAAGCATCTTCAGCTTTCTGTTGCCACGCAGCTTCTTTTTTTGGATTCCATTTAGCACGAGTTCTAGCAGCAGTCCTTGCAGCCCTTGTTTGATCTGCTTCATCTTTATCTATTATTCTCTTGTATTTTGCTTTTTCTGCTTTTGTAGCAGTCCCATCATTTACCTTTGATTCTAAATCAACAACCCCTTTTCTAAATTTTCTACTTCTTTTAGTTGTTTGTTCTTCAGGAAAAGATCTTGCTCTTGTTCCTGCACCTGTACTTACTTTTTCCCCTCTAGTTCCAACTTGCTCTGTTACATCTTTACTAAATCCAGATTCATGGTCTACACTACTATCCCCAACCTCATCTCTATCTCTTCGTTTAACATTAACTGGACTTCCTACTTTTTTACCTGCCTCACGAACTTTAAGTTTTGAATGTGCCTTTTGAATTAGCTTTCGCCTTGATCCTCCAGGTAATGCCTTTCTAGCTAGTTTACTTCCTATTTTTCCACCTACTTTTCTTTTAATTACTGGCATAATATCCTCCTATTTTTTTCTTACTGCACCATATCCTCTAAGCGCACAACCTGCACCAACTCCTTTGGAGGATTTACGTTTTTTGTTTTTACCTACTTTACCACCATATTTTCTTCCTCTCTGAAATCCACCTAAAGCTGCTAATTCTTCTTCTGTAGGTAAAACACCCTTACGTCCCAAACCCATTTCTTCTGCCACTTGACGAGCAGGAGGAGCAAAAGTTCCTTTTTGTTTTAGTAATCCTGTTCTAGGATCAACACCTGCCATACCACTTCCTACAAGCTGTCTTCTTCTTGCAGGAGAAACTCTATCTTGTCTAGTTGTACCAGGAGGAGTAACCTTTGATCTTAACGGTCCTGCTTCTACTGATTGACCTGCAACACTAGACCGTTGAGGAGCAAATACAGGAAGCCTTCTTCCACCTGAAGGAGAAGCAGTCCTAACAGGAGCAGTCGTATCTCGCTCTGAAAATCTTTGTGCATCCCTATCTCTTCGTTGCGCTCTAGCCAATGCAGCTATTTCAGCCCTTTCTTCTTTAGTATACGTTGGTTTTGTATCCTTTTTAGATTTTGGCTTCTTAGTCTTTTTTCTTTTTCTAAGTTCAGGGACTGTAATACCTAACTCTTTAGCCTCTGCTTTTTCAGCCTTAGTTCCAACAGGACGACCTTTTTTAGATTTACGTCCTCGTTTTGTAACTTTTTTTGCAGCCTTACTTGCTCCTGGTATTTTTGCCATAGTTCTTCTCCCTAGTCTTTATATTCTACAATCTTACCAGGATCATAATCTACAACCACATCTTTTTCAGGACCATGAACGGATGGACCTTTACGAGCAGCACCAAATCCTTGACCTGTTGGTTTACCTGTAAATGATCTTACAAAATCCTTACAAGCTTTAATTCCCTTTTTTGTATCAGGGTAATTTCTAAATCCTACAACTGGCATATTATGCCCTCCCTCTCATTTTTCTTAATGTTAATGCAAGTTGTGCTTGCTTTCGAGTTTTTGGATCATCACTTTTAACAGCTTTTCTAAGCCATCTTACAGGAATCTTTTCATCTTTTTTAACTCCTGCTTTCTTTCTCAAAGAACCTTTATTTTTAGGCTTAATAGCTTTTTGTATCCAGTCCTTATCTTTCTTTTTTCCCTTTGCCATTTTAATCTCCTTTGGAATACTAGCTCTATTTATAGCCATTAAACCTGACCACCTTTTTTATAACCCTTAATAAGTTTATTATTACCTACTAGTCCACCACCACGCTTATAAGTTGTTTTAGGTTTTTTACGAGGTTTGGGTATATCTTTACGAGGATTACCTCTTTTCTCTAATTCTCTAAGATATTCTTCTTGATCTTCTCTTTCTTCACCCTCTAGTTCTTCAGGGTTTGGTCCTCTTGTAGCCATGACTAATTACTCCCCTTAATTAATGGATCGTCAGCACCCACAGGACTGAACGGTGTATTCATATCGTCTTGTCTTGTTCTTCTAGCTTGGTTACGCAATCCATCAACAGCAGCCGTATATTCAGATTGCCATGCAGGAATTGTGCTAAAACTTTTCATAAAAAATGATGCTTCAATCATACTTGCGTAGAATAAAGCATCATAACAATAATCACTATAATAATTATTTGGTGCAGCCGAACTTAAAGTTGTTGGTCTGTTTACATGAGCAATCTGTCCATCTAGTGTGGATACAGGTGTAGGAGCAATAAGAACACTTGACTCTGTTCTCCTTGCATAATATTTAGGTGTACCTACAGAAGCACTAACATAAGGCCAATAGTCATGGATAAATTCATCTGTTCTCTGTAATAGGCTTGTTCTATTTCCACTTACCATTACATTAAAGTTCTTAACAATTCTCGTACCTGAAGGTAAAGATACATACGGATTACTTACAGAAACAGCAATCGAAGTAAACGTAACAAGACCGTAATCATCCAAGTCTCTTGTCAGACGATTTTCAGCCTTGTTTACAAATTTACTAATAGCATCAATAAATTCTGTTGATTCATCTTCAGCAGTATTTTTAATATCAGTAACTAGATAAGTATAATCAGCCATATAACGGCTCCTTACCCATAAAAGATTGTAATAGCTGTAGCAGAAGCAGGAGCAGAAACTTTAACTACACCTCTTATTCGAGGACCATAATCCCCTAAATAAATATCAGTAGGTGCAGCCGCTTCGTCTGTCCATTTCATGGCAACACCTGTGCTTCCTGTTGCTCCTCCTTTAGCAATTATTTGCTTTTCTCCTGTAATTAGACATATACCATCATTACTTCCATTTGAATGAATAGCATAAATTCTAATAAAATCATCAATACCGTTTGCCTTATTTAAAGTAACAGAAGTTGTAATATCTACAACAACACCACTTCCAGTTCCTCCAGCATCCACAGTTGCTGTCTTAATATTTGAGGCCATACTCTTACTCCTTAATGTATAAATAGAGTGGAAGGAAGGAAACTTCTCCTTCCCTCCAAACTATCTAACGGACAATTAACCAGAGTTTCCGAAGAAACCTCTCCAGTCCGACCAGCCGAAGCTATAACGCTCACGAGCCTTGAACCGAAGATTACCAGTATCAAAGTCAGGCTCCATCTTAGTCTGCAATGGAGTCCTATTAAACATCTTGGTTCCGTTAGGAACATTCGTCTTAACGAACCAAGCATCAGTATCCGTAAACCTACGGTTGACAAAAACACCCTTCGGAAGCATTGACATGCTTTGAATGGAGTTAATATCATTCCAACCAGCAGGGTTGGTTGCAGCAGCACCAATGGCTCCGCTTTCACCAGACGCTGGCATATAGGTCGAATTAAGAACGGCATTGGAAGTAGCCCAATTGTCAGGGGATACATGCAGAGAAACTGCTGCCCCACCCGTAAGGATACCTCTATCGTCCTTAATCTTTTGGATTGTGGTCAATGCTGCTTCCAAAGAAGAGAACGATAGATCAGCATCAGTCAGATCATTAGACTGATTACCATCCCCTACAGTTGGATGCGTTGCCGAAAATAGTGGCTCACCATCACCACCCTGGTATGGGGCAGTATCGGTAAATCCATTATTGAAAATATCAGCAGCTTTAACCTGTTTCGTATTCGCCATTGAACGGGCAAGACCTCTTGCACGTAGCTTGGCAAATGTGTCATAAAGATTGTCTTCCATAGCCTCTTCAGTAATGGCAAATGCAAGAGCGATAGTCTGGTTCACGTAACGTGCCGTATAACTCTCCTGTGCATTGTCATAGCTAATGGAAGCACCTTCATTCTTAACAGGCGCACTTCCGAATCCAGTAAAAAGAACTTCCTCTTCAAAAGCTCGATCAGAATTTTCGATTTCAAAAAGAGGCTTTTCTTCGTTATCAACTTCTCCATACTCAATGCCGAAAACAGCATTAAGACCAGGGAGAAGTTCTTTGGCAATACTTGCTCTATTAATAGCCATAATTTATTCCTCCCCTAAGAAGCTCTTGCCGATACACCAATGGAACCAAAACGATCCATATGCTGAATAAGCTTGACTTCTACAACTTCAAAAGCCCTTTCAGCAGATACATCAATATCGTTTCCTGGTTCATCAACCCAACCAACTACACGAGTCATTCTTTGGGCAGCATTACGAGTAGCTGCTGCAATACCAAATCCTGAATTACCTGTAACAGTTGAACCTGAACCTAGCGTAACGTCAAAATTCGATGAACGTACATCACCTGCGGTGACGGAAGCATCTGCTTGAATCTCATATACGGTCTGAGGATCATCACTGACAATCCCATACGCATTAGAGGCAGATGTACCCGAAGGCCAATAGCGGGACCATTTAGGCTCACCATCAGATTCATAATAGCATCCTTGGAAAACGCCCCAAACATACTCAGTAGTCGTAGCAATCACATTTAGGTTTCCTGCACTAACTCTAACAAGATCACCAGTAAAGATATTACTTGCATAACCGCTTGCAATAGGATACTGGCTATTTGATCCCGTAGAATTAGGTCTGGAACCATACCTACGTGAAGGAGTGAAGCCCGACAAAGCTTTACTTGAACTCATTTTGCTTCTCCTTTATATTAAACCAAGTAAGTCTAATTTTGAAAAGAAGGTTGTCTTCCTTTAATAATTTGTGACTTACTATTGTTGGAAATAGGCATTTTAGAATCAGAGGCTTTATCTAACTGAATATCAATTGCAGTCATCAAATCTTGACTCTTCTTCTGAAAATGCTTTGTTCTAGCGTTATGTCTGCCCTTTTCAATTTTGGCTAGGGCAAGGTCGCCACGAGACACTACTCCTTCATAACGCCCACCTTCCAACACGATAGAAGAAGAAGCCATTTCAGGAACTTCATTAGGAGTAACAAAGACCCATCCCTCATTCATTTTCTTCCCTACGTTTATATAATCATCCGTACCCTTAGTATTAATACGAATCCAACGAAGGTGCATTTCCTGAGAATCAAACCTTTCCTTTACAATATCTGGGATATCTAAAGCATCAGGTTCTTCATAAGTCCATTCTACTTCTCTAGTGTTATTTTCCCTCATGTCTTCATTACGTGTTTTTTCCAATGGCATATTTTTATCCTCCACGTTTAGTTAAAACATCCGTATAACCACCGTCAGCCCCATCTACTTTGAGCTTTTCGGCAGCATACACATCAAGCGGTATATTCCATTTGTTAGCTAATCTCATATCTTCTTGAGTTAGCTTAACTTTTTTACCTGAAGTTGCAGGAGAACGTGACGCTCCTGAAACAACTTGAGCAGCCTGTGTCGTAGGCTGTTGTCGAATTTCGTGTTCTAGGTTTTCCGTTTGTTGAAACTTATGAGGAAATTCCTTACGAAGTCTTCTATCAACTTCCCCATAAAACTCTTCATCAGTAGGATTTAGTCCTAGATTTTTTAGATCACCATCAATAGCTAATGCAGCAGCAGTCATTACTGTATCTTTACCAAACCACTCATTCTCAGATGCCCAGGCTACAGCCCTTGGGTCTGCTGTTTGTTGTTGAGAAGGTCTATTAGCTCGTTGTATTTCTTCATACTCAACCGCCTGTTTATATTTATCTAAAGCTACTTTAGTTGATTCAAGATTTTGTAAATCAAGTTGACTTTGATTTAAAGCTTCTTGTGCTTCTAATACTTTCTCCGCATCACCACTTTGATATGCTTCTAAATAATTATTTTTAGCTAGAGAATATCTATCCTTTAATTGTCTTTCAGATGTTTCTGTAGAAACAGCTTGAGCTTGTGTAAACTCTTTTTCTCTACTGAACAACTTACTATTTAATTGCTCATTCTGTTGAATTAGAGTTTGTATTTGCTCATCTCTTTCCTTGCGTTGTTTTACAAGCTGTCTAATTCTTTTTTGTGCGCCTTTAGTTTCTACACCTTCAAGCTCTTTTGGTTCTGTCGCCTCTTCCACTTCTTGAGAAGTGTCAATCCAAGAAGAATTCTCACTTGCTGTTTCAACCACCTCTTCTTTTTCTTCAGGCTTTTGCGTAGAAGTTTCTTGCGCTTCTTGTCCTTCAATCTCATATTCTACTTTTTCCTGATTACCTTCTTTTACAGTAATATCAGACCATTCTGTATCGTTCATTAATAGTTCTCCTTAATCTCCGTTGTTACGAAATCAACGATTACGTTCAATATAAATACTATAACACAAGTATTTACGTTATCCAAATTAATTTGATAAATTAAATGTAGGGTCTAAATCCTTGGGATTGTCTACCTTCATCATAATTTGATCATCAAACAAAACTAAAAGCTTAATTCCCTTATAAAATAGTTTTGTTCCTGCATGTTTACCATAACATACATAATCACCTACTTTACACCATGCACCATTAGGAAACTTTGTATCATCCATATATGCAAGATCGCCTATAGCTAATACCCTACCAACTGTCGTTAAATAAGCCATATCAGACTTAGTTGAGTCTGGAAGTAGAATACCTCCCTTAGTAATACCCTTTACCGATACAGGTCTAATAAGTATATTATACCCAGGCAGAGTGGGAAATACATCAGGATCAGGCATATCTTCTTCGCTAGATACCCACTGATCATTTTTAACTGCTTTATCCATTGCAAGTGTTTGCAAAATTAATCCTCCTCGTTGTCTATTATCTGATTACGATTTGTAATTATTGAAGTAAAGGTAGTCCTCGAAAACATAATCCCCTTACAATATCCAACGAGGTTTTGATACTCAGAAAAATTAGATGGTCCTCCTTCTGAAATTACTTCTCTTACTTTTTCTAATTCTTTATTTAGCTCCAGAACAATTTCGTCCCAGATTTCCATATTATTAACCAGCACCCGTACTAATGTCGCCAGAACCGCCAAGACACCAGTATCCTATCGCAATGCCAATTGCTACCCAAATCGGGGCGGTAGTCCAAAACCAACGACTACATCCACAAGTAGCACAATTACAACCAAGTTTGATCATATGTTTCATTTTATTTATCATACATTAATCTCCTTTGTGTTAATGATTTCTTCTACTTTAGCAGGAAGTTTTTGAGAAACAGTCTTAGAATCTTCAGCTATTTTAACTAATTCCATTAACATATCCATTCCTTTAAGTTCTTTATCTCTATTATCAGAGTTTACCATACCTGCTAGTTTAGTTACAACCTCTAACACTTTTATTTTTTCACTAGATTCTAATTTTGCCTGTTCTGTTGCAACCTTAGTTAAAATATCAATTGCTTTAATAGATTGTTTAGCAATTCTATCTCTTTCGTCTTTTTCCATTTTTAGTTGATCTTTCATCCCACCTTGCAAAATCTTAGCTTGTAATTCAGCTTCTTCAAGATCAAGTTTTCTATTTTCAAGTGCTGCATCTGCATTTTCTGTAGCAGCTTTAAGTTGAAGTTTCTGTTGTTCTAAGGAAACCCTAGCTTGTTCTAACTGAACCATTTGTTGTTCAGGAGACATTTGTTGTCCTGCTCTAGATTTATTAGCTTGTAAAACTTGTTGAGCAGCTTTTGCTTGAGCCATTTCTATAATATTTTCAGAAGAAGCTGTTTCTGGTGGAACACGTTTTAGAAGTTCATTGGTCAATCCTCCTAATTGTTCTTGATATTTAAGAACTGAGTGTTCTTGAATATTAGCTTGAATAACAGGAATAATTCTTTTCATTATAGGATTAGCCCCATTTAAAGGATCTTGTATATAAGCCATTTTAACTTGTATATGAGCATCATGATCTTGACCTGGAAATGCTTGTATAGGAATACCCTTAGTAGCTGCTAAAATATCTGATACAGGATCTAAAGGTTTAGCTACTTTCTTAGCAGGAAGTATCTGGTTAAGATTTGGCATATTAGCACTTTCTAGAATTGTTCTGTTAAGAGCTTCAAGATTAAACATACCAGGAGGAGATTGTTGAGCTAATTGAAGTGTCATTTGAGCCAACATCATTCTGTGTGCATTAGAAGGAATATTAGGATCACTAACAGGAATAATATCAATTTTACCATCAAAGTCATTTTTGAAAATAGTTTTACTAATTCCTGGCATATCATAAGGATATTCCTGTGGCATAAAGTCTGCATCTATCCTTGCTAAGATTTTAAACTCATCTCTCTGAGATTTATGAAGTCGTTTATGAACAGCAGTAAAAAACTTACTTGAAGCTTCTAAGAGTGCCATCGTTGTACCTACAGGACCATACGAAGAAGCATCCGAAACAATCTTCTCTGTATTATCAGCAAATTTCTGTCCTGTTGCAGCTACAAATTGAAGCATGTTATACAAAGTTTGAGATGGTTCCTTATAAGGAAGATTAACAATTGCCTTACTTAAATCCATTCCTGTTGCTTCAACTTCTTTAAATTCACCTGGAGAAATAGGATCATTATCTCCTACAATTCTCACACCCTTGGCTTTAAATCCACCAGGAAGATTAGCGAACTGACCTGCATCTACTAATGCTCTCATGGCTGCTGTAGCTGTCATGGTCAAATTACCAAGGAAATGAATTAAACCTAATCCGTAGAAACCAAAACCAGGAACGAACCTATAATGTACAAAATGTAATGTTTTTGATTTCGTGGGATCGTCTGGTCTGTAGTTTCTACGGATACTTAATACCTGCCTTGATGTTTCTTCTACACTTACAATATATGGAAGGGAAACACCATCTTCCTGACCAAAAGGTTTTGGAAGTTCAAGATAGCAATGTTGTTCTAATATAGTATATTGAGGATCGTTATCTCCTGAAGGATTTAATCCTAGAATTTGATCCATCTTAGAAGTAATAGGAGACATAATAGGAATAGAGGGTTCAGGCAGGTCGATATCCCGATACATATCTGAAGCAATTTCCTTTGCCATATCTACAGGATTTCTGTATATAACGTGTGTATACCGATCTGCCCTCTGAAGATTACTAGCATAATAAGATACATAAAACTGATCTATAGGGACAAACTCAGAACAAGGTCTTTTCATAGACGCATCATAGTAAACCTTTTTAAAGGCTGAACCTATTAACGGCAAATGAAAAAGCATCCTTTCAAACTCATCAAAGTATTCAGGCATTTGTTCTGTAACCTGATAATTCATAAAGTTTTCTACACGATTAGCCTGTTGTATTTTTGCAACAGTCTCATCCCCCATGATCTGAGCTTTTACAGGACCACCTGGAGGAAACAATTCCTGAGAGGCTTTAGATTGAAACTTAACGGCAGACTCAATAAGGAGGGGATGGACTGCTGTACAGGCTCCCTCAAAAGGTTCAGCAGTTGTTTCCAGCTTGAGTCCCAAAAGATCAAATCCTCTTTCAAACATAGATTCCCACTCTTCTCTGGAATCTTTATCTGTTTGATATCTTTCAATAACATCTGAAGATATTTCTACAAGTAGTTCCTCATCTAGCTTTTCAGCTATATTTTCATACCAGTTTTCTTCACCATCAAAATTATTTTCATCAAAATCTACTGCAACAGTTTCTTCTGCAAAATTAACTGTAACACCTCCATCGTCCTCTACTTCAAAAGTAGGACCACTTGTTTCAGTTACTTGCAAGTCTGCTTGTCCCGTCATGGGAACAACATTCGTTGCTTGCTGCATTATAGATTGCATTTGTTCTAACGGATTTCTTTCAACTGCCATAATATATTCCTAATCCTTAGATAATCGGTTATTCCATAAAGAAAACAAAGATTTTGTTTTTTCATCTGTACTGTTTTTCAAAGCGTCTAAATCCGCTCTTAACTTAACAACTTGTGTATACGTATCCCTTTTATGTATATCGTCTACATCTTTTCTAAGTTCTGCTACCGCACTTTTTAATTTTACAAACATGACCACTACCATCAGTATTCCTAGTATTTGAGGCCAATAAGTTACTACCTGCTCTGCCATACTGACCCCCCATAATTCTATTCCTCTGTGGTTTCGCTAGGCTTATCTCCTAATATTCTTCCGTACCCAGACTCTCTCAAGAATATTCTTATCTCAGGAATTGGTCGCCACCAGCCCATATGCGTCACAACATTTCCCCATCCGTAACCAGATACCATACTTGGTACTCCAATAACTTCGTAATTTCCACGAATAGACAAGACATATCCAGCCCCACCTGAATTACCAAAAATTATGGGAGCTGACGCTAGATATAGTGCATTACCTTCCAAGTCCCTACTATATCCTGATAGGAGTCCCATTGTTGGAAATGGTGGTTTACCTAATCCTGCTCCTACTGCATAGACCTGGGAAAAAAGCCATGGTCCATCATCTTCATTCTCTGGATAAAGCATAGCAACATAAGGCATTTGCCTTTCCGTATCTTCAATTCTAAGAAGAGCTAAATCCCTACTCTTATCATAAGCTACGATATTTGCTATTCTTCCTACGGTTCCTACTGCTGTACTATAATTATTATATTCCCACAAGTCTACATGCACAGGTCTTCTGGTTTCTCTTTCCACACGTTCTTTTTTATCAGAGTCCCATTCTTCCCTAACATTAATATTATTTCTTACTACATGCCAGTTTGTTAGAATATAACTTTCATATTCATTTTCATCATTAGTTTTAGAATATACAACTGTTCCGCTTCCTGCTCCTGCATTTCCTACCCTAACAAGAACGGTAGGATAAAGCATTTGTACGTGTTCCTGCTTTGGAATTGTACCATAATCAGCAGAATTAGCGGTATTTATAAAAGGGATAGTTAGTCCCAAAGTTATAGCCAGAGCCATAACTGCTAAAAAACGCATAATAATACTCCTTTTTATTTTTATCTTATAATTTATTATACTCCTAAACTTTCCAGTACGCAACCTTTTTTTCTCTTGGTGGATCTTCCCACTCTGGATCTTCTGGATGAGACAGTCTCCAAGACTCCCTCATATAATGAACTGCCATTGTTAAGGCATCCACCTGGTCATCATGGGCAGCATGTGGAAACTGTATTAATTCCTGTATTAAATCATCTCCCCACTTTTTATTGGTAGGAATCCATATCCTTCCTGCTTCAATCATAGGACTTGCTGCGTACACTCTTGCTACTTTATCTCTATCGGGGAGGTACTCCATGACAGGTAAGCCAGCCCTTCTCATGTCCTGAATTAATGATTGCCCACTTGCCTTCTTTTCTATGATGCACACATCTGGCCTATGCTCTTCATAAAGAAGTTGGGCCAATCTTCTTAACTCTGGATACTCGTACCTCCCCTTCATATTCCCTAGTAATATAAGGTTTCCCTTATAGTCTTCTTCTCCACGATCTTCAACTTCATAGTTGCTGAATATTCCCCATGTTTGAATTACACTAAAGTCAGCCGTTGTTTTTGTAGAGAAAGCTGTATCATAAGTTTGAATAATAAAATCACAGTAGGGAGGCTCGTCATACTCCCATTCCTGCAACCATCTCTTTTTAATTAACCCACCTTCTTCAGGTGTTGGGTTCTGCATGTACAAAGCTTCCCAATATCGGGAACCATTACTTGCTTTAATTTCTTCTTCATCAATTTTCAGGACTTCATCTGTTTTCCACTCAGGAAAATAGGAACTCCCTACAGGTAAATCTAGTAGCTCAGAAGCTTCTTCGTCCACCCATGCTGGAATCTTAACAACTTCCCAAGGAATTGTACCATATTCCGACATCTCCTCTTCCTGCTTTAAAAGCCATCCACACAAATCATCATAATGATAGCGTGTATTAATAATAACAATGGAACCATTAGGCATAATACGGGTTCTCAAGCCAGCAGGATACCATTCCTTTACATATCTTCTACCAGCAGCAGAGAATGAGTCCTCTTCGGACATTACATCGTCTAAT
>VTLG01003727.1_pt1 | contig 15285 bp, 20 predicted proteins | sample 4694571 | NCBI WGS metagenome assembly VTLG01 (sample SAMN12604809, study PRJNA352737) | marine metagenome | biome: ENVO:00000447; feature: ENVO:00000209|ENVO:00000569|ENVO:01000036; material: ENVO:00002151; isolation source: viral sequences binned using virsorter ...
AGTCTTCTAATATCTTTTTCATTTTTTCTTCTAATTGTTCTTCAGACATTTCTTCTAGCTTCCCAGTTTTTATTATCTTCCTATCTATATATAATCCAGCGGCCATGCCACGATTTTTTTCTGCGTTGGTTGCTGCAGAGAATGCGCCCTTCTTTAGGGCTGCCTCTCTAATTTGGCCCAGTTCAGCTACATGCTTATCGTATGTAACTTCATGTTTTTTAATTTTTTCTTCTCTCAACTCTCCAATATATTGTACCACCAATGGTGATAGTCTTGGATTTGTTAATTCTGATGCTTCAATGCGTGCTCTTTTCTCGCTGTACCCAGCAGCTATTGCTGCATCTGTCCCTGTAGCTCTACCTTCATTAAATACCAGGTATTCTGCAAATCTTTTTTGCATTTCTGTCAGTCTTTTTGGTAATCCCATATTGACAATTTAAGGTAACTATCCTATATTGTCAATATGAAAGATGATCGAGGAGAATTGGATTTGACTAAACAAATTGAAGATAAAGATGAGCTTATTAAGGAGTTAAGACAACGTATTAATGAGTTGCTGGCAATTAATAATTCACATCAACAATTATTGAGTAGGCAAATTCAAGAGAATGAAGAGTTAAAAACAGATAATAAAAGACTTGCTAAACAGATAGATGACTATTTTAATGTAAGAGTTAAAGCCGCTAGAGATAATGCTGGTTAAAGACTTACAACAGTTCTTGGGTAGTTTTACCGACAGGTTAAAAGGCAATGCAATTAGCCATGCCAAAATATATGTTGAGAAGAATGGTTATCTTGAAGAGATTAAAAGAATGGAAGTGCAAGAGCACATGATTATAGGTCAGCCTGGTATGAGATTGGTGTTGAAGACACACCAAGAACAGAAGTTAAAACTGGATGATAAACTATTAAAAACTTATTAAGGAGGAATATGGAAATAACAATTGAACAGAGGAAACAACTTCTAGCGTATTTGTCTACTAGACCGTACAGTGAAGTTTTTCAACTTATTGCTATGTTAGTGTCGTTAAAGCCTAAAACTAATGGCAAAAAGAATGACGATGTTACCTCTAAAAATTAGTGGGTGCTGAGCAGAAATTATATAAAAAACTTAAAGCTAAAACACCTAAAATTATCTGGAATAGGGTTGAAAATATTAGCATTGTTGGCATGCCTGATCTATTGGGTTATAATGCTAATGGCCACTTTTTTACAGTTGAGCTGAAAGTAACAAAAAGTAACAAAATAAAATTTTCACCACACCAAATTTCGTTCCACGTGACACATCCTAAGAACAGTTTTATCTTGGTCCAGGCCCTCGGTCCAAGAGCCTCTAATCGTTTTCATTTGTACCGTGGTGCTTGTATCATGAATCTAGTGCCGGCCGGCTTGGAGCTTGATGCTTGGTGCTTGGGGCTTGATGCTATTCGGGATTTTTTTTACGAGCTTGGTGCTTGACGCTTGGAGCTTGTTGCTTGGAGCTTGGCTCTTTCGGCCGTTCCGGCCGGGAAGCTTGAGGCTTGGCGCTTGCAGCTTGGAGCTTTTTCCTTTCCGCGCGAAGCGCGGCATAATATTTCGGGTGGTAAAATGTCATCAGCTGCAATCATACATTTCTTCGTTGTAATCGTCGAGGCCAATGTTGTCTATGAATGGCTCCAGAACTTTATCGCAGCCCCAGTATCCTTCTACCTCTTTCGTCCAGGTGTTGACCCAGATCGTTGGCCCGCCTCCAGCTACCATCAGCTCGCAGCCCATGTAACGCTTCTCCCTGTCGACTAAGTAGCGTATGTCGTATACGCCTTCCATCCAGCTGCTTGCCGTTTCCGTTCGTGGTTCGTCATCTATGTCTGGATCTATGTCTGGTATTTCTTTTGGGTTGGTTATGTCGTCTGCAATGGATTTGCACATCCTACGAAGCTGTTCTTCGCACGTCTCGCTTTTTCTTTTTGTTTGCATATTATTCCTTTCTAATTTTATTTTATTTTATAATTGTGGCATCATTAAGGCCGGCCGGGGAGCTTGAAGCTTGGCGCTTGGTGCTTGAAGCTTGGCGCTTGCGGCTTAACTCTTTAAAAAACTTTTCACAGCTGGCCAGGTACGCCCGCGGCAGATCTTTATGATCGCGCAGGAAATAGTGTGTTAGGTCGTTGTGTTTAATTCTCTTCATCTTTTTCATTGTTAAAATTTACTAGAAGCTGAATTCCATTTTCATCTGAATATAAAACTTCTATTTTATGAGTTGGACAATCATTTACCCAGTCCGCTATTTCTTTATCATTTATTTCCATATCTATTCCTTTCTAAATTCATCCTATCAAATCCTACAGCAGTGTCAAGCTTGGAGCTTGAAGCTTGAAGCTTGAAGCTTGATCAGGCCCGCCCGGTACTCAGGGCAGAGGCCAATGTTATTTCAACCTGATCCCAGATCCACCCACCCGCTCAATGATCTAGGCTCATAGTTAGTGCGATGATCAATTCGCACGGGGAATTACCCGGTGGATCAGGGATCAGTTGCAACTGAACGTGGCGCTCTGTGCTACGTATAGATTAACAGTCTTAACCTGGTTCCGCTTCCGCCATGAATATAGCCTGAGCCCTGTAGTCTCTGGCCAATTGCATCTGATCCCAGATCCATTGGCGCGGTCGCGTCCCACCTGAAGCTCACAATGGATCAGGGATCAGTTCTAGTTCATAACACAAAGACGGCTCGTAAGCGGTGTGATGTGCTACAACTAGAAGTTGTCCCAATTAATTAGAGGCGTACAACCTAGAATTCCATCAGTTCTCATACATAATTAATTAGTCCAACATAATGCTTGACAGATTAAATGTCAAGTGTTAATTTCAAATCATGCAAAATAAAAATACAGAAAGAGGTAAAATGAGTAGAATAAGACTGAACCAGGAGTATCGTAATAAAATAGCTAATCGTATGCGAGTACACCTGGAACAAGAACCGACACAAGAAAAAACAAAGTATGATGAACTCAAAGCAGATCAAATTGAGTTAAATGACAATGCGTGGAATATTGCAGAAACTATTGTCAGAAAACATTATACTCCTGATGATGTCAAAAAAGCATACTATCTTCAAAATAAATTTGAAAATGTTGAAACTATCGCAAAGGATAGTTGTTTTCATTTTCATTATTTAGGTATGAAAGAAGATAGAGATTATGACAACAAGCCAATCATGAAAGAAGATACCATTGAAGAACATTTTGATTTCAGATTGCAAGGCGCTTACGAGGGCGACAATACAACTAGCTATTCGAGAGACAATGCTTATGGCTATGCTTTGTATCGTGATGAACTAAAGGCGCAGGATGATTGCAACCCAGATATTTTGATTGAACAAGAAGGGAAAGACAATAACCCACATTTGACAAAATATACTGACGCCAATAATAAATATCTCGGTAATGATGATAGTGGTTATGGCAAACAATGGAACGAAAAATATCAATTAGATTTAATTGGTAGAGAGTATTGTCGAGATCGTTCTATCGCTTGTAATGAACAACAATTTCTTATGCTTAAACAATGGAAACAAGCTAAAGGTCAATTTGTTATGGCACACAGAAATTGGATTAAATCTATTTTAGATCAAATGAAAGAAATTAAAATTGGTCTGAAAGGATATAAATACCTGGACGAGGCGATTGAGTTATGTACTGAACTTGGATTAAATGTCCAGGAGGCAGAAATAATCAGAACAAACTCTACTGGACTTGTAATCTACAACCCTAAAAACTTAGCTGATAGGATTAAAGGTATGAAAAACAAAAACCAATCAAGGGAGGATAAAATAAAGGCAAGGTTATTATACGAGCAAAAACAAAGTGTAAACTAACACTTGACAAGGCTGTCCTATTTGTAGTAGGATAGCCTTAATTAACAGAAAGATATAAAATGGAAAACAATAAAACATTTACAATCACTTTCACAAAACAAAATGGTGAGAGTGTAACTAGAAAAGCAAAATGGACAGATAAGTGCAGAGAGTTTGTTGCAAGTGCTGGACATAACTGTCTAACTTTTTTAGATTTAGACGCAACTGAAAGATATGGTAAAGAACAATATCGTATGGCAACTGATAAGATAACTGCATGGAGTATTAAATGAGTGATTATAATTGGTGTCATGGGCCGGAGTGTCATACTCAACAAACACAATCAAGAATAAGAGGATCCGGCCGGGATAAAGTGTTAAGAACTATTAAGATTAAATGGGGCAGATATAATTATTCTGGTGATGAACAACCTAGTATCTGGGATTACTTTTGTAATCACAGATGTTTAATGGATTTTATCAGATTACATTTAACTAGTATCATTGCAATAGCACCGAGACGCGAGGCACTTGAAACACCGATCAAGGTTGAGAGCGAACAACGAGAGGGTAGAATATATAGTCACCGAACCGGGGAATATTTCTTAAAACCTTATAAAGTAAAGACAATAACAAGGGTTGACAACAACGATGGATAATGTAGGATAACCATATGAATAAAACAAATACAGATAATAGAACAGAAGAAAGAAAGAACAGATTCAATGGTGAATCTGTTATGTTAACTAAAGAAGAAGCAAAGAAACACGATGCAATCTTTATGTGTGAGATCATGGCAACACTAGAAGATAAGACATTGGGTCGAGGTGCGAGCAAGCATTGGAAAACAATGCGCAAGCACTTGGATTGGTTTGCTAAGAACAATGCCAAAGCTTATATGGTTCTGTTAGACTAACCATCAACCAAAGGATCCGGCGACATGATCGCCGGACCTACTTTCCACAAATCAAATAGAGGTACCAACTACAAGTTGAAATTTCCGGCCGGCCGGACCCCCATCCCCCCTTTTTTTTAAAAAGGGGTCCCACTACTTCAGGTTGTATTGCTTGATTTAGAGAGTTAATGGTGGTAAATTCGTTTTGAACATCGTAAAAGATGCAAAAAATTTTTAAAAAATTTTTATGAATTTAAATAACGTTGATATTAGTAGGCTTCCAGCCGATGTTAGAAAGACTTTCAGACAGCTTCAAGTTTTATATGCTGAAAAAAAGATACAAAACAGGGCAAAAGACGATTTTTTAAGCTTTGTTAAGTGCGTTTGGCCCGAGTTCATTGAAGGGGCGCATCATAGACATATAGCAAAAAAGTTCAATGACCTGGCAGAAGGCAAAATTAACCGTTTAATCGTGAATATGCCACCCAGACACACGAAGTCTGAGTTTGCATCTTACCTACTACCTGCATGGATGGTGGGCCGTAATCCAAAATTAAAGATAATTCAAGCAACTCACACTGGAGAATTAGCAATTCGTTTTGGTCGTAAGGCAAAAACACTAATTGACTCTCCAGAATACCGAAAAATTTTTATAACTTCATTAAGAGAAGATTCTCAAGCAGCAGGCAGATGGGAAACTGCACAAGGCGGCGAGTACTTCGCTGCTGGTGTTGGTGGAGCGATCACTGGTCGTGGTGCAGATTTGCTAATAATTGACGACCCGCACTCTGAGCAAGATGCATTGTCCCCTACAGCCATGGAAAATGCATATGAGTGGTATACATCTGGTCCACGACAACGTTTACAACCTGGTGGAAAGATAGTTTGTGTTATGACACGTTGGTCAAAGAAGGATTTAACTGGAATGTTGGTCTCAAAACAGAAAGAAGCGAAAGCAGATCAGTGGCACGTGGTCGAGTTTCCAGCAATCATGGACCACGGAACTGAAATAGAACCCGTTTGGCCTGAATATTGGAATTTAGAAGAATTAGAGAAGGTAAAAGCAACATTACCAGTTGGAAAATGGAATGCACAATGGATGCAAAATCCAACTTCTGAAGAAGGAGCGATAATTAAGCGAGAATGGTGGCGAAAATGGGGTAAAGACTATATTCCACCTCTGCAACATGTCATTCAAGCGTATGATACCGCTTATATGAAAAAAGAAACGGCTGACTTTAGTGCAATTACCACTTGGGGAGTGTTTTTTCCCGATCAGGACTCTGGAGCGAACTTAATTTTGCTCGATGCAGTAAAAGGAAGGTATGAATTTCCAGAATTAAGACGAAAAGCACTAGAGCAGTATAAATATTGGAAACCAGAGTCGGTTATAGTTGAAGCGAAGGCATCTGGACTGCCTTTGACCTATGAACTTCGTCAAATGGATATACCAGTTTTAAACTTTACTCCAAGTAAAGGAAATGATAAACATGTAAGAGTAAATTCGTGTGCCCCGCTTTTTGAATCTGGAATGATATGGGCGCCAGACCAGAATTTTGCGGAGGAAGTTATAGAAGAATGCGCAGCATTCCCACACGGTGATCATGACGACTTAGTTGACTCTATGACTATGGCGGTAATGCGATTCAGACAAGGTGGTTTAGTTAAACACCCTGAAGACTACGTAGAAGAAAAATCAGCGCCTAGAAAAAGAAGTTATTATTAATGAGTAAAAAACTTGAAGCCGTAATAAAATTATTTCACTCTTTAGGGAGAAAAATAGCAGCTAAAAAATCAGGTAAAATTGAAACTCCTTTAAATGCAGAGGCTGAAGCTGCAACTATGTTTACAATATTAAAAGAATCAGGTCTCAACCCTGACGATATGCATAAGTTTATTAAAAGTGAAAGTGATATTATAAAATATTTAAATCAAATTGAAGCTTTGAATAAGCAATCTTTAAAACAAGAAACGTTAGCATCAGGATTAGGTAAATATTTTAAAAAAGAAGGTGAAGTTATTCAATTCCCAAAAGCTAGAATTGAAAAACAAAGAGGTGTTCATAGAGGTGTTGGTGCTGGTGTACAAGCAAGTGGTCCAAGTGCTACAAGAATTAAACAAGGTTTCAGTACACAATCTAAATTAAATCATTGGTCAGAAAATGAGCAATGGGCAAAAGATTTTATTGGTAGAAAAAATGCAGAATTCAATTCTTTAAACAGAGCAGATCAAAAAGAAGTTTTAGATATGTTTAACGCACAGATTAAAAAACATAAACCAAAAGAACCAAAAGCATACGGTGGTAGAGCTGGGTATGATACTGGAAAATTAGTTCAAGGAGAATCTTATATATCACCAAAAAATTTTTATGGAGTAGGTCTTGGTCCTCTTTTAGAGGAGTTTATGAGCGAAGGTAGACCTATAGATGAAGAAGGTTTTCATACAACTTTGAATAAAAACGATTTAATGAATCTTTGGAACTATTTAAAAGAAAATCAGGACGTAGATCTTAAAAAAGATTTAATGTTTAGATTTGGTAGAGTTAATCCAGATAAAAATTCTATGTTTCATCTTGGATTAGGTAAAGATAAAGCAGAAATTGGTTTTAAAAAACAATTCGCAGGCGGCGGTGTAGCAGGCATGTTAGGCGAACCAACATACGTGGACGATAATCATAGAGTTCCGTTAAAAAAAGGTAAAAAAGTATTAGACCTATTAAGTTTTATACGAAGTAGATTTGGACCTACATCCATTACCACAGCAGATAAACTTACAAGACCTACAAAAGCTATAGAAGCAGAAAATTTAAAATTAAGTTTTGATAGATTAAATAATAAAATTGCTACACAAGAAGCAATGAGTAAAGCTGAATCTAAAATAGCTGGTCCTATTACAACTAAAGATAAAATACCCTATGATTTGAAACCTGAATCAACAGACCATACAACATGGTTATTGCAAGAAAAATTCTTTGATCCAAAAGCTTTAGATATGTTTGGTAAAAAAGTTCCATCAAACTGGATAGCTAAAGAAAAGAAAGCTGCTCAAAAATTAATTGATGACTTAGGTCCTTTAGACGTTTCTCCTAATCATCCTAACTATAAATATATGAAAGCTACCAGACAATCAGCTAAAGATAGATTAGAATCAATCAAAATTACTGAAGCATTAGGTGGTAACATTCAAATGCATGACTGGTTAAGAATGAATAGAAAAAATATAAAAATGAGTGACTATATTAAAAAACCTGGTACTAAAAAAGCTGCTGATGAATTAAGTGGAATTAAAAAAGCTTTTATACAGAAACAAGCACAAAAAGAAGGAGATCCAGGTTGGATTAAACAAGGGGAAGCTATTACTGAAGAAAATTTTGGTACTTCTCAATTTGCTCCTAGTGATGACGTTATTGCAGCACGTGCTTATGCAGGGAAAGTAGAAGACTTAAGAAAAGAATTCCCAGGAATCTCAGATGATTTAATAAATAAAATTTTAACAGATGATAATCCTCAAAGAGTTGCTGAAGTTAAAGCAACAATGAGGGAAGCATTAAAGATGCAAGAAAAAGGAATGGGTCCTGATGAAATTATAAATATATTTAAAAATATGAAGAGAACGAAACAGGCATCAGGCGGTCTTGCAGGAATGTTAGGTGAGTAATGGATAAATTCTGGGAAAATTATATTAAGACTAGACCCGCTGATTCTAAAGGCGCGTTCGATGCATTTAGGAAAATGAGCCAAGAACCACGGAACATGGAACTTGCAAAAGCAGACATCCCTCGTCATCTTTGGACCAACATGAATATTCCAGACTTAGAACAATCACCAGATTCATTTCTACAACCAGGTGAAACTTTAGAAGACTGGGATGTATCATTTAGAAGACCCAATGCTGAAGGTGGACGGATCGGGTTTGCTAAAGCTAAATTAGTAGGAAAAAATCAATTTACAGGAAATAATCCTTTAAACATTCAACAATCTACTTATGATTTAATTCCCCAGATAAAAGAGGACGCTAAAACAATGTCTCAGATAGAAGTTCAAAAAAAACATAAAATTGGTAAAAAAGTTTTAAAAAAAATAAAAGATGCAGAGAAGATAGAATTTAGAACCACTTATTTACCAGAAGGGACACAACAAAAATCTATTCCTTATGCTGAGAGATATACTACTGCAGAAAAATCAGAAATGTATAAAAAAGTAAAAGCTAAAGAGACTGAAGAAGATAGAATTAAAAAAAGAGAAAGAGACGCAAAGTATCGAGATAAAATTTACAAAGACTATAAAATGGAACCATCCTCTAGAGGTTTTAAAGATGATCTTTGGAAAGATATAACAAGATCTGCGAACGAAGGAGATAGAATAAAATTAATTGACGGTCCAAAGTATGCATCAGGAGCAAATTATGATAAATTTAAAAATAGAAGATTTTTAGATACTAAAACAGGAGTAGAGTTTGGTTATAACGATTTAGAAAAATATTTAAATTCAGGTAAACTAAAAAATGTTACTTACGAAAGTGTTTCTAATCCTTATAAGTTAAAATGGGAAATTAACAAATCAGGGCTTAGAGAAGAAATTCAAAAAGCATACTTTGGAGAAAAGTATCAACCCCCTAAAATGTTTAGAGCTCAAAACACGTTTCATGTGCATCACGTTGGTGGAGTAGCTGCCGATCCTTTTACTACACAACTAACTTTTGCTGATCAAAACTTAGGACTAGTTTCAAATAAAAAATTTAATAAAGAATGGGCAAAACTTATAGAAAGAAATGCTCCTCTATCTGAAAGAAAAAATTATCTTAAATTTGTTAAATCAAAAATTGGACCTAACATTGCACAAACATTAGAATTTCCAGAAGTTGGCAAAGTTAGAACTTACGGTGAAATAGGAACTGACATGCAAAAATTATTATCTCATGAAAAATTTAAAGATATAGATAATAAAAAATTATTAAAATTTTTTAGAGACCACAATATTCCATGTCCAAAAGGTGGTGGGGGTCAGTGTACTTCAATTATTGATTATAAAAAAGGATATAATAAACTTGTTCAAGAAGGAGCGGAAGGAAGTGCAGAAGCAATACAAAAATTAAAAGGATTTACAAAAGCAATGCGAGGAATGTCAGGGATTGCTAAATGGACTGGTTATGGTTTGTTAGCTGAGGCAGGTTTTATGGTTCCATTTGCAATTGGAGATTATGCAGCTGGAGAATCTTGGAAAAGAATTTTAGGTAATGCAACTGATTATGGTTTTGGTCCCATCTTTGGTCAATCAGAGTTTGAAGAATTTAAAGCAGCACTTCCAGAAGGATCAAAAGCTGTGGAAGCAGAAAAAGCAATTGAACTTGGAGAACGATTAACGGGAATGGCAGAGCAAAAAGTAAATCCTGGTTATGGAAGAGTGGGATTTGAAGAAAAAGCACCAGAACAAAGGCAAAAAGTTTATACTGATATATTAGATGAATATGAGTTTAATTTACAACCATTTTTAAGTGATACTCCTTTTGCTAAAGATCAATGGCATCAAGGTATGTGGACTCAAGCTCATGAAGAAGCAGCCGCTGCGAGAGCACAAATAGAAAAAGAAAAACAGCAAAGAATAGATGAGAGAATAGAAAGAGGTATTATAGCTGACAGAAACTGGCAATCACAAGTTTCGTATGCAGGTGGTGGTATAGTAGGAATCCGTAAACCCCATGCAATTCCACCAGAAAGACAAGGGTTGCGTTCTATAATGATTAATGTTAATGATGACTAGGAGTATAAATGGCAGATATAGATAAATCACTCCCGAACGTTCGACATGAAATAAAAGTTCCTGGCGCAAAGGAAATGACTGATGTTGATATTACGGAGCAACAACCACAACAACCAGTAGAAGTAACACCTGACGAAGAAGGTGGTGCTACAGTTAACTTTGATCCAAGAGCCGTGAACCAGGCTCAGTCAACCACTCACTTTGATAACCTAGCAGATATTTTACCAGAAACAGTTATTGATCCAGTTGGCATGCAACTGAAACAAAATTACATGGACTATAAAATGTCCAGAAAAGATTGGGAAAGTTCTTACATTAAAGGTTTAGATCTTTTAGGATTTAAATACGACAATAGAAACGAACCATTCCAAGGAGCTAGTGGTGCTACTCACCCAGTTTTAGCTGAAGCAGTTACACAGTTTCAAGCATTAGCTTATAAAGAATTACTCCCTGCAGATGGTCCCGTTAGAACTCAAATTTTAGGATTATCAAATCCTGCTAAAGAAGCTCAAGGACAAAGAGTTAAAGATTTTATGAATTATCAACTCATGGATCAGATGAAAGAATATGAACCAGAGTTTGATCAAATGTTATTCCATCTACCCTTAAGCGGCTCTACTTTTAAGAAAGTTTATTATGATGATCTTTTAGGAAGAGCCGTATCAAAATTTATACCTGCAGATGATCTAGTCGTTCCGTATACAGCTACCTCATTAGATGATGCGGAAGCAGTGATTCACGTCGTAAAGATGTCTGAAAACGATTTACGTAAACAGCAGGTCAATGGCTTTTACACTGACATTGAACTATCAAAACCAATGTCAGCTGTGAATGCAGACAAAGTAGATGACAAGAAAAGAGAATTAGAAGGAACTTCTAAAACAACAAGAGTTGAAAGTGTATATACATTATTAGAATGTCACGTTAATTTAGATTTAGAAGGTTTCGAAGATGTTGGCAAAGATGGTCAGCCAACTGGAATAAAATTACCTTACGTCGTTACAATCGAAGAAGGTAGTCAAAAGGTTTTGTCGATAAGACGAAACTATGCGCCCAATGATCCACTGAGAAATAAAATCCAATATTTCGTCCACTTCAAATTTCTGCCAGGACTAGGATTTTATGGCTTTGGACTCATTCATATGATTGGCGGATTGAGCAGAACGGCAACGTCTGCTCTCCGTCAATTATTAGACGCAGGTACGTTATCAAACTTACCAGCAGGATTTAAACAGAGAGGTGTCAGAGTTAAAGATGACGCTTCACCAATACAACCTGGAGAATTCAAAGATGTTGACACACCAGGTGGTAATCTAAAAGATGCATTTGTATTTTTACCATACAAAGAACCTTCAGCTACATTATTGCAGTTGATGGGAATTGTAGTAACAGCAGGACAGAGATTCGCGTCCATTGCTGACATGCAGGTCGGTGACGGGAACCAAGGCGCAGCCGTTGGTACGACCGTAGCTCTTTTGGAACGTGGTTCAAGGGTAATGTCAGCAATCCATAAAAGAGTATACTCAGCACTTAAAAAAGAATTTAAATTACTAGCAAAAGTATTTGCTCAGTATCTACCACCAGAATATCCTTATGATGTTGTCGGTGGACAAAGAAATATTAAAGTTACAGATTTTGATGAAAGAGTAGATATTCTACCAATAGCTGATCCAAATATATTTTCAATGTCGCAAAGATTAACACTTGCTCAAACTGGTCTTCAGTTAGCAATGTCAAATCCACAAATGCACAATTTATACATGGCATTTAGAAAAATGTATGAAGCATTGGGTATAAAAGATATAGATAGAATTTTACCACCCCCTCCACCAAATGCTCCTAAAGATCCATCGTTAGAACACATAGATGCATTAGGTGGCAAACCTTTTCAAGCATTTCCTGGTCAAGATCATAGAGCACACGTTACAGCTCACTTAAACTTTATGTCAACTAACATGGTTAGAAATAACCCAATGGTTATGGCTGCTTTACAGAAAAATATTTTAGAACACATTTCTTTAATGGCTGCTGAACAAGTACAATTAGAATTTAGAGAACAGATTCAACAAATGCAATTACTTGCACAACAAGCAGCACAGAATCCACAGGCTCAACAACAACTTCAACAAATGCAACAAGCTGTTGAAGCAAGAAAAGCTGTATTGATTGCAGAAATGACTGAAGACTTCATGAAGGAAGAAAAAGCAATTACATCTCAGTTTGACCATGATCCATTGTTAAAACTTAAGTCTAGAGAAGTTGATTTAAGAGCTATGGAGAATGAACGTAAGCAACAAGAGATGCAGAAGAAACAAGAAATTGACAGAGCTAAATTAGTTCAAGCTAGAGATATTAACGAAGAAAAACTTGATCAAAATGAAGAATTAGCTGAACTTAGAGCTGATACATCAATTGAAAAGCAAGAAATGGCTAATGAGAATAGATTAAAACTTGCAAAAATGAAACCAAAGAGTATAAGTAAATAATTATGATGAACTATAAAAAAGGCGGAAAAGAAGTTAAAATTCCTGAGCAAAAAAAGGTAGTTGATCCTAGATCTGCAACTAGTTTCAGAGGGAAAAGCTACATTGCTAAGGGAGATTCTAATTCTGCTAAAGTAGGAAAAGCAAGACCAGCTAAAGTAACTTGGTTCTAGTATGTGGTTAAGTGCTGTTAAATTAGCGCTCAACGCTGGAACTCATATTTACAAAAAGCGTCAAGAGACAAAAATGGCTATGGCTGATGCTCAGCACATGGCGGCTACTAAGATGGCCCGAGGCGAGACGGAATACCAGGGCAAACTTTTAGAAGCCCGGCAATCAGACTATAAGGACGAGGTCGTCCTTGCGATTTTGACACTCCCGATTTTGGTGCTTGCATGGGGGGTCTGGTCAGATGACCCGGCTGCTATGGAGAAGATAAAAATCTTCTTCGAACATTTCCAGGCACTGCCGACATGGTTTACAAATTTATGGATCCTTGTCTGCGCGAGTATTTTTGGTATAAAGGGAACACAAATTTTTAGAAATGGAAAAAAATAATGTCAAAATATTTTAAAGCATATGAAAAAGGTAAAGCAGCATGGAAAGCTTTAACAGGTGGATCTAAAAAATCACCAACTATTACTTCTGTTAAAATCGCACCACATATAACAACAAAAAGAAATATACAAGATAAAGTAGTAAAAGCTGTTGATGAAGGTACTAAAGAAGCATTGGGATCAACTGGAAAACTTACAGAAAAAGGAATAACTAGAGCGTCTAGGTGGAAAAGAAAAGAATCTAAAAGACTTAAAGAGTTTTCTTATGAGTATGACAGAATTGTTGCGAAAAAAAAGAAAAAATAATGGTAAATCCAAGATATAAACCCTTCAATGGTAATTCAAGAAAACCAGCTGTAAAACAGCCAGAAAAGATATTAAGCGAAACAAAGACTGACTTTGTATATCCTCCAAAGGAAGAATACATTGGATCACATATTAAAAGCGATTTAGCAGGGCAACCTGTTTCAAACAAGAGTTACGAGAAATATTATAAAGATTTAATATGAATTTAGAAAACGTAATTTATAAATTACGCAGAGTCTTAGATACTAGAATTAATCAATTATCAATCTCTATAACGTCTGGTGGGGTTGACAATATGGAAACATATAAGTATATTATCGGACAAATTAATGCCTTAGAGGCAACTAAACAGGAACTCTCTAACCTGCTTAACGAGAAGGAGCAAAAGGATGGAACAGTCATCGACATTAAAACCAAAAATACACTTACCTAATAAAGATTTAGTTGGTTTAAAAAAATCAGAAAAAAAAGAAGTTACCAAAGAAAAAGCAAAATTACCAGAACCTACGGGTTGGAGACTTATAGTCTTACCATTTAAGATGGATGAAAAAACTAAAGGTGGAATCATTATGAATGAAACTACTTTAGAAAAACAACAAGTCGCATCACAATGTGGAAACGTACTAGCTATGGGACCACAATGTTATAAGGATAAAGAGAGATATCCAGAAGGACCGTGGTGCAAGGTTGGTGATTGGGTGATCTTTGCGCGTTATGCAGGATCACGTATACAAATTGAAGGTGGAGAAATCAGGTTGTTAAATGAAGATGAAATTTTAGCAACCATCAAGAATCCAGAGGATATCTTGCATAAATACTAACATTGGAGGAAACAATGCCAGAAGCAAATAAAATAAAAAAAGAAGATGAAAAGGTAGATATAGATACTTCAGGACCTGAAGTAGATGTAGTTGTACCAGAGGAAAAAGCAGAAGAAGTTGTAGAAACCAAGGAACAAGAAACAGTAAAAGAAGTAGAAAAAGAAGAAACAGTAAAAGAAATAAAAACGGAACAAAAAGATGATGATTCTAAACTAGAAGAATATAGTAAAGGCGTTCAATCACGTATTGCAAAACTTACTCGTAAGATGAGAGAAGCAGAACGTAGAGAACAAGCTGCTACTGAATATGCTCAAGCTTTAGAGTCACAAAGAAAAACAGATCAGTCTCGATTTAAAAAAATGGATACTGATTATTGGTCTAGATTTGAAAAGACTGTAAAAACAGGAATGGAGTCTGCTCAAAAAGAATTAGCAAACGCCATTGAATCTGGAAATGCAGAAGCTCAAGTCGAAGCCAATAAAAAAATTGCTACGTTAGCATTTGAAAATGCTAAATTGGAGCAAAGAAAGTCGGAACCTGTTGAAGAGGAGAGTCCTCCTCAACAACTTTCAGACGGTGGAAGATTACCACAGCAAACACCTCAAAATCTCCCTGATCCCGATCCTAAAGCGG
>VTLG01006416.1_pt1 | contig 15284 bp, 32 predicted proteins | sample 4694571 | NCBI WGS metagenome assembly VTLG01 (sample SAMN12604809, study PRJNA352737) | marine metagenome | biome: ENVO:00000447; feature: ENVO:00000209|ENVO:00000569|ENVO:01000036; material: ENVO:00002151; isolation source: viral sequences binned using virsorter ...
ATTCAGCTTGTGTAACAGCCTCTTGCCCTGCTGCTGCTATTTCTGCAGCCTTTTCTTTGCCTGCCTTTGTTGCCTTACTAGGGCAAACAACATAATGCTCGGCAGCCCTTATTGGTTCTAATGTAAAGGCGTGGGCTAATTCGCCGTCACGAAATGCTTTTTTCAATGCAGTGGGTGGCTCAATATTGGCATCGCCATATTTAAGTTGATGCCAAACCTTTGGGCAAGTGGTAATCCAATTTTTAATGTCGGTAGCACTTACAGCATCTTTTGCTTGGTACTCTGCATTTGGCATTACAATGGGCATACTTTTTACTTTGGTTGTCATAAACAATTAACTCCTTTAATAAGTGGCCTTACGTAAAATCTATGTTCCTTTGATTCTGGTATTTTTAATTTTTCTAATTCAACTATTACTGGCTCGTGTATAACTACTTTCTTTTTTTTAATATGCATGGTCCAGCAAAACCTATGTTGAAAAACACCTTCTTTTAAATAATCTGCAAATAACCTACCTTTTAATGTATTGCCTTGCTTGCAGGCATCACATCTGTTTTTTGGGTGTAGTTGACATCTTTTTGTAATGTCACAAACAGCATAATAATTTACCCAATGTATTTTATAACCATGATTTCTAATACCAAGTGTTGTGCAAGACCCACGCCAAGCGTAAGTCCTACCACCTTTTCTATCAAGCCAAGGGTAAAAGTTTTTTGAACCAAAATTAACGTCAGGTACTATTTCTGGTGGAATGTAATTGGGTACAGGCAATTTATGAAATTTATAAATGCCACGCAATTCTTCACGTTCCTCGTCAATTTCTTTTTGTGTTCTTCTTTTTTGTTCCTCCTCCCATTTAATACGTTGCCAACGTGTGTCATTTGTGGGCACTGTTGGGCCATTATTAAAAGTAATTTGCCCTGTTGAATGGTATGAAAAAGTCATTTTGTTAGTGCCTCTGTTTTGTCGGGTGTTTCTAACCAACTAGGCACGCCAGCTAATTCCATAAAGGCAAAAAAGCCTTCATACATAATGCTTAACTCTTTGTACTCCCTTGCAAGTGTTTCATCGTTCCAGCCAAGGGCATGGTCGTTTTGTTTAATTACTTTTTTCTTATCAATGATGACTTTGTATAAGTCAGCCATTAAGTTTTCAAGTTGTTTTTGGTTCATTTGTTTGCCTCCATAGCAACAATTTGTTTTAGTACTTTGCCTTGTAATAGGTGTAAATCTGCGAGGTCGCCCCTTACGGCCTTCCAATCGCCGTTAATAGTATTGCTAAACTTGTTGTCCAAGGCGTCATAAACAAGTTCTAGCTCATTAAGTGTAAGGTCGTTCATTTTGTTAACTCCCTACAAGCTGCAGCAACCCCTGCATTGCAATCTGCTACGGTCATATCGTGCAATGTGCCAGTGAGGGTTGTATAAAACAACCCCATCATGGCCAACATCAATAAAGCGTTTCTCATTTGTTTACCTCCACATCAAGCCAGTTTGTTGGTACAGGTGAGGTTTTAAATTTAAGGTCACCTTTTAAATCAAACTGTTTCATGTTTTTATTCATTTGCCCTAAGTGGTAACTAACGTGCATAATTTCGTTTGTTAAATGGTCAAATAAAATTGCCATACCAAACTTGTTTGCACCTTTGTCGGCATACTCAATAGCTTGTGCTTTGTCAGCAAATAAATGGTCAAGGTTGCCATTTTTATATGGTGTTTCAACTCTGTATTGCAAGTTTAACCGCTTGCCTTGTGTTGAGTGTCGCATTTTAAACTCCTAAAGGTTTTTGTACAGCCCTCTCAGGCCTATTCGAATGATAATACCTTGTAAAGGTTTTGTAAACCCCTACAAGGTAAATAAATTAATAGTTTTCAACTCTATCGTGTACAGCTACAGCACCATAAAACCTACAGCCTGTTAATTCTTCAATAGCATCATTAAGCCTGCTGTCAGAAGTAGCAGCAAATGTACCACCGTCCATTGAATGTTGGTCCTCAACCCAAGCTGGCTTTATATGTATTGAATTAAGTGGCCCAAGTTTAAGTTTAGCTGCAGGGTACTCACCGCTTGGGTTAAATGGCCCATCAACATTTGTAAGGCAAAAGCCTTGTATGCCTGTACCGCTTATACCGCCGTTGCTGCAATCTCTGCCATCAACGTTTCTGTAAAGGTCAACTAATAAACCCATTATGCAACCTCCTTTAAATTTTGCTTTTCAACCCAGCAATTTTCCTCTTTTGCTGTCATAACCAAAAACAAATCTCTGTCTTGGCCAATAATTACTACAGGTACGTTTGTCCTTGTAAGTATGTGTGTTGCTGTAAATGCCACTTTGTAAACTCCTAAAGGTTTTTAAGGTCGCCATCGCTGGCTTGATTCAATGATACATACTAATAGGGGCATTGTAAACCCCCTAAAGTGTATTATTTAGAAATTTCTTTTTCATATTCGCACCTATTTGAGTACCTACCAGCATCGTGGGTATCATTCCATTTTTTTGCAAATTGCTGGGCCTCGGCTTCAGTTTTAAAACTGGCCCTGTATGTTTTTTCACCAGCACCAAATGGCTCTAAATTGTTCGGCCAGCCATCACTGTAGTTGTCAATCCACCAATCACGTGTAAAGCATTTGTAAGTCATTTTTCTTTGTTTTTAATGTTGATTGTATGCTCTAAATGTTTTATTTCAATTTCTTTTCTTTTGATTAAATACTCCTCCTTGCTCATTAAATCCTCCGTCAAAAAACGGTGGTTAAGTTGGCTTATTGCCATTTCCATTTCTTGCTGGTTCATATAAACTCCCCTGTATTATCTAAAACTGTATGTATTATGCTGGCCAGCGTGTATTTTTTTCTATCGTTTGTATCAGCCCAAAGTAACTTGCCAGATTCTTGGTCAGTATAAAAAATTGGCTCTTTTGTGTAATACCAATCTTTAAGTGTTAAGGCTTGGAGGGGGTTTAGTTCCCCCCCAGCGTGAGCCTCAATTTGCCCAACTAAATCGTATAACTTCATTACCTACTCTCCACAATGTAATGTTGTTCAAGGAAATTTCTGTACCTTGCTGGTGTTGTACCCCTTATATTTTTTATAAGGTCAATGTGAAAAGTAATTTTTTTAACATCACCGCATCTTGTTCTGTGGTCAGTTTCAAAATAATTTTGCTTGTAGTGTACAGTTGCAAATTTTTGGTTTTTAAATTTAATTATTGAAGTAAAGGGTGTACAAACTGACTCTTGGTGACTGTCAAGTATGGTTACGTCATTACGAAATGAACCAGAATCTCTTTGATCAATTTTCTTTAATAATGCCTCTTGGTAAATATCCATTATGCAACCTCCAAAACAATGTCAGTTACAAGGTTTGTAACTTCAAAACCGTAAAGCATTTCAATTTGGATTTTAACGTCTGCTTCAGTTGTTGCCTCCCAAACTTGCTTTTTAACGTCGTCAATGTACCATTGCTCATCTTCAACTTGAACATGAGGTGTACCAAAGTGGTTTGTAAAATCAAACTCAACTGTAGTTACTGTGCGTTCCATTTGTTTAAGGTGTTTGTGGGGCTATCTCAACCCCTGTATTCGAATGATTGCATCAACCCTTATAGGAGGCAATAGGAGATGTGCCAGAAATAAAAGTGGCATACAAAGGGTTTACAATATACTATGGGTATGTAATCATCAAGATTGAACCTTAACAGGTTCGCTTTGCACATTGATAATTGAATACTATGACTCAAAGAGTTAAACTCGCCATTTGTGTTTTTGGACAAGGTGGCAGCATTCAGGTTTGGGCTTCTGGCACTGATGAAAATTCAGTACTAGCATCCAGAGCTGCACGTAAGGCCAAAAGGGATTACAAGATCAAAAAAGGTCATGTAATGCCTGTAAACATTTACGACATTACAGATGTTGATAAATGGGCCTATGATGGCTGGACTATTGTTAACCCCGACAAGGTTGACAAAAATTCAGAAAGTTACAAAACTGACTTTTATAACCAATTTAGGGGTGCAGAACCCATAAAGCGGATTGAAGTTATAAAGGTAACACTTTAACTTAAACAGCCCCCCAGCGATGGGGGGTTTACAAACCTTATTTACTATTAACGTGGAATTTAACTTTAACGATGGCGGTAGAGCCGAAGCTGGTTACAAAGGCCGTACTGGTGATTGTGTAACTAGGGCAGTTGCGATAGCTGCCCAACTACCTTACCAGCAAGTTTATGACAGGCTTGCAGAGGGTAATGCAACCCAAAGGGTTACAAAGCGTATGAACAAAACAAGGCGTAATGTAAAAACAGCAAGCCGAGGTATTAGTACCAAACGCAAGTGGTTTAAAGATTACATGGCTGAGTTAGGTTTTAAGTTTGTTGCCACAATGGGTATTGGTACAGGTTGCCGAGTACACCTTAAGGCTGATGAACTGCCCAAGGGCCGTTTAATATGTAATGTAAGCCGACACTACACTGCAGTTATTGATGGTGTAATAAACGACACTTATGATTGCAGCCGTAACGAAACACGATGTGTTTACGGTTATTGGATAAAACAATAACCAAACGCCCCTGCAAAGGGGCATTTCTTTTTGCCTGATATAGGCTATAGTTAAATAAATTGGGAAGCCCGACGACTATTGCAAAGCTAGTCTGAAAGCTATACCCCTTGTGATACCGCCGATGCTTGGGGCATCGGTAAGGGTTAAGGCAGGGCGGTAGTTTTAAGGTACTGCTGATCTATCTCCCAATTTTTATTATTAAGCTAGTTGTATTTCAATATCTGCCCCACATTGTTCGCCAAAGTTTACATACCTTCTTTCTGCAATAAGGTTTATTACTTGGCAATCATCTTTAAATGCAACTCCTGTCAAACCGTCTAAAGTAGAACGAACTAGCTTATCAATGTCATTTTTTTTTACGACATAATGTTTTGGGGCTGATGCACGTACTTGGCCATTTGTGCTTAAATGGTCTTTACGTCGTTTAAGTTTAAATACTAACTTAACCTTGCAAGCACCTAGTAAGGGTGCTTTTATACACTTCCGAGCTTTGCTACTTACTGCCTGACGCCATGGTTTTACCCTCTGACTACTTTCAACCAATATTGCTTTGCCAAAAGAATTTTTGCCAACAAAACTTTTACTGCCTTGCGGTGCTGGCTCGATACCAATAACGGAAAATTTTAAAGATGACATTTAACCCCCAAGGTTTTCAATTTACAGCCCTGCCCACAAATTTAAGGGGCAAAATACAACCAAATCAACTTGCAGTTTTGTGGGTAATAGAAAGTTACGCTGGCAAAACCCACGAATGTTACCCAAGTTATAAAACTATTGCCGATGCAACTTGTTTAAGTGTAAGGACAGTACATAAGGTTGTAAACCAGCTTGAATCCATAGGATGGTTGCAAAGGGTTAATCGTTATGAAAATGGTAAAAAAAGTAACTTATATAAAGTTAATGTTTGGCATCTTGCAAATGTTCCAGAACCTAGTGGTGGTGCGATAGGCAATATTTGCCCACCCTATAAAGGTACTACCCCAAAACCCAATACTGAAGCGATAGGCAAAATTTACCCTAGTGCAAAATCTGCCCATACCCATAGGCAAAATTTGCCCATACCTAGGGCAGCAGATGCCCATGAACTAGATACAATTAAACTAGATAGTAAAAATATAGGTGTTAGTACAGGCGTAAAGAAAAAAAATAAAATTAATTACCCTATGGAATTTGAAGTGTTTTTTGATAGGTATAAAAAAATTGAAAACAGGGCTTCAGAGCAAAGTAAAAAATTAGCTTACATTGAATATAAAAAAGTTATTACAAACATAACTGAAAATGATAACAACCCCCATGAGTTACTTGTTACTTGTTTAAAGCAAGCTATCATTGAACAACAGCAGATGCCAAAAAAAGGTGGTTTTTCAACCACTTTTCCCAACTGCTTTAGGTGGCTCAAAAACGGTAGTTACGAAACTTACCTACCAGCCCCAGAAATAAAAAAACAACAAAACAACCCTTGGGAAAAAGATAAACCCAAGGGCAACGACGTACCTTTTTAATTATGTATTACAAAAAATCCCAAAAGGAAAAAAGCATAAATTTTTATGCACCAACTTTTGAATGTTTTGCCTGTAATGATACTGGCCTTGTAAATAACTCCGATGGTTTAATAAACCTTTATTGGGGCGACTACGACAAAGATGAAAATGGCAAAAGGTTTTACGGTGGAGACTTTGCTATTATTTGCCACTGTAAAAAGGCATACCAAATTACAGACGATAATGGTAAGGTTATAAGCGGTGGCTTTCGTGATAGCCAAGGCAACATAAATACAACTAATACAATTAATGGCCAGCAGGCCATTGGTGTTTCACTTACAAAAGACCAAACAAGGGAAATACATACTACACGTAAAAATAATTGGGCAGAAACACAAAAAATTATGAACGAATGGCGTTTAAAAAATTTAGGTAAAAAAAAGCCAGAGTTGCCGTATTTTATTAAAACTGTAAAAGATCAGTTAAAAGGGGTAAATGATTTATTTGCAATGCCAAAGGGGGTTAAATAATGAAAATAAACTTTGCTTTGTACGTAGAACTGCTAAAAGCTGAAAAAGAAGATTTACAAACCCAAATTAATTTGGCCCAAAATTTAATAAATGAGTACAAATATTGGAATTTAGGCTCACCGATGCAACAAAGAACTAGAAAAAAATCATTTGACAAAAATACAGAAAAATTAGTTGTTTTAGAAAACAAATTAAATATTATAAAAACAGAATTAAGCGAGTTGGAGGCTAGTAAATGCGTTTAGACGAAATTTTTAAAGACAAAGCTTTTGGTGTAGTGAAACAACTTTTTTACACTCAACCTTGGTTATTAAAAGGCTGCACTGAGGAAACACTAGCTAAAGTATTGGAGGTTTACACTAGGGAGGAGCAAATGTATATGCTTGCTAGGCTTGACATAAAAGCAATGTTTCACAGTAAAGCAAAAAGAAAATGATTGATAAAACAGAATTAAAATTGTATGTATTACATAAAAACCAAAAGGGCGAGTGGGGTATGTGGAGAGAATATTTTAAAAACTCCACTGCTGTTTACTGGCAAGCTGCAAATGATTTGCAAATGTCAGATATAAATTGGTATTTAAAAAGAACAGATGTTGGCCCAAGAAAAAGAGTTGCACTTTTAAAAGATTACATAAACAAACAACAAAAAATTTACCAACAACTTGCACCAGAGCCAAACCATTTTCAAATTTGCAGATGACAACATTTAAAGCTTACGGCCCACAGCGTAAAATAAATTTCCCAACAACTGGTTTATATGAAGGCCGTATTTACATGGACCAATACAACGATTGCTGGGAGTTTAGGGTTGCAGAAAATGATGCAGACAAATATGTTTGGGTTAAATTAATGGAAGAGGGGAGTGATTGGTTTGATGGGTAAAACAAGATATGGCTTTGAGGTTACATGGTTGCCAAAAATTGGTGATATGTTTTTTTTCCATGGGACAATGTATATTTATGAAAAAGTAGGTAATTCAAAGCCTGATTGGTTTATTTATGACAAAGTTAAATGATTTGGTCGCTGACCATAAAAACGCACGCAAACGTACTCAAAGGTCGGCAACACTAATTGAAACAAGCCTTAGAGAGTTTGGGGCTGCACGTTCCATTGTTATTGATGAACACAATAGGGTATTGGCTGGTAACGGTACTGTGGAAGGGGCAAAAGCTATTGGCCTTGAAAATGTCAAAGTAATAGAAACTGATGGCAACGAAATAATTGCTGTAAAGCGTAAAAACCTTACAGAAGATGAAAAAGTTGGCCTTGCACTAGCCGATAACAGAACAGGCGACCTTGCAGAGTGGGATGCTGAAATGTTGGAAAATTTAAGTTTTGACCACAGCCTTGACCCATGGTTTGAAGAAGGCGATCTTGAGCAACTTATAGGTGCAACTGCAGATGAGGTTGATTTTCCAGAAATTAGTGACGCAGATAAAAGTGACCTTGAACAAATTACACTTACAATGCACACTACCCAAGCCGAAACTTTTAAAGAAGCAATGCAACTGGCCAAAAAGATGGGCGACTTTGACCAAACCTTAAATGAAAATAGTAATGGCAATGCAGCCACTAGGGTTGCAGAAAGCTTTTTATCTTGGGCTTCAGATCATGGCGTCAGCTAAAGACCTTAAAGTTGCACCAATAACAGCACAAGATGCAAATAAATTAATAAGAAGGCTGCATTATTCAAATAAAGTTGTACCCAATAGCCAATTACATTTGGGTGTTTTTTTTAATAATAAACTTGAAGGTGCTATGCAGTTTGGCCCAAGTATTAATAAAAAAGGCACAATAAGGCTCGTGCGAAACACCAAATGGAACGGTTTTATAGAGTTAAATCGTATGGCCTTCAGCGAAAAACTTCCACGTAATAGCGAGAGCAGGGCCATAAGTATTGCCATGAAACTAATTAAAAAACATTATCCACATATTGATTGGGTTGTTTCTTTTGCTGATGGTACGCAATGTGGCGATGGCACAATTTATAGGGCTTCTGGTTTTGTACTTACCGATATACGTATATCTGATGCTTTACGTATAAACCCAAAAACTAATAAACCTATGCACGTTATACAGGCCCATCATTTAAAAATATCAAAAGAATTTCGTACTTGGCAGCCAACAAAAGGTTACCAACTACGGTATTTGTATTTTATAAATAAAAAATGTAAAGATAATTTAACAGTGCCAATACTGCCTTTTTCAAAAATTAAAGAAATGGGTGCATCTATGTATAAAGGCGTTAATATGAGTTTGCGTTCGAAGCAGGCGAGGGCCGTTCCCAACGGTCAAGCGGAGGTGCAACCCCTACCCGAACGCTCCAAAATTCTAAATTAAGCTATTGTATATATAAATAAATAAATTTACCCATAACTTGGCAACCAAAAAGGAAACACAAATAGAACGTGATTTAAGGGTCCAAAGGTTTGCACGTATCATTGCAAACGGTGGTCGTAGGTCCGATTGCTTGCAATATGGTTCAGAGAATTGGGGGGTAAGTGTACGTACTTGCGATAATTATTTGGCACAAGCAAGGGCTGAGTTAAAGGCTGATTGGGATATTGAAAGACCCCAAATGGTAGCCGACCTCTTGTCTCAATGTGCAACTGTACAAATGGCAGCACGTAAAGCTGGCCAATACCATATTGCACTTGGTGCAATTAATACGGCTGCAAAACTTGCAAGCCTTGTTTCATGAGTATTTTAGAAACTGTTAAGCAAGGGCATATATTACATGGCGATGGTTTATATGAGTTACCTACCGTAAACCAAGTCCAGCAGAGGGTTTATAAAGATTTACTGCCCCATCAACAAACCTTTTGCCAAGATATTGAGCATCGTAAGCTTGCACTTGTTTGTGGTTTTGGTGCTGGTAAAACCTATGCACTTGTGAGCAAAGCCATAATACTGGCGTCGATGAATATTGGTTGTATTAGTGCTATTTTTGAGCCAACTTCGCCGATGGTAAGAGACATTTTAATACGCACACTTAACGAATTATTGGAGCAGTGGCAAGTACCTTTTACTTTTAGGGCCAGCCCATTACCCGAGTACCAACTTCAGTTTAAGGAGGGCATACACACAATATTGTTACGTACAATTTTGACTTACCAACGTTTACGTGGTCAGAATTTATCAGCAGTGGGTTTTGACGAGGCCGACACTGTAAACAAGCGTGACGCAGAACAGGCCATGAATATGGCACTAGCTAGATTGCGTTCTGGTAACGTGCAACAGTTTTATGCAACTACCACGCCAGAGGGTCACAGTTGGGCATTTGATACATTTGAAAAAAACGCCAAAGAAGATACAAGGTTAATAAGAGCCAAAACAAGCGATAATCCATATTTACCAGAAGGGTTTATTGATAGCTTATTGGAAAACTATCCACCACAGTTAATACAAGCTTACCTCAATGGTAACTTTTGCAACCTTACCAGTGGTCAGGTTTATTCTAGGTTTAACAGGGATAAGCACCTTATAAACGAGTTGCCGTTTCCATTAGAAAATGAAATTTTAAAAATTGGTATCGACTTTAACGTTATGAATTGCAACGCCGTTGTTTGTGTTACTGCAGGCAATAAGCTTATTGTTGTTGACGAAATTGTTAGGCAGCAAGATACTGACGCTATGGCGAGGGAAATAAGAAGGCGTTATGGTAACAATAAAATATTTGTATATCCAGATGCCAGTGGAGCAGCAAGGTCAACCATTAACGCAAGCAAAACTGACATTGCCATATTGGAGAGCTATGGTTTTGTCAGTATGGCCTTACGTAGCAACCCACCCATCAAGGATAGGGTACAGACTTTACAGGCAGTATTGGAAAACAGTAAAGGACAAATACGTATGGCAATTTATGCCAAAGCCACAAGATTAATAGAATGTTTGGAGCTTCAAAGCTATGATGAAAAAACAGGCGACCCAGACAAACAAAATGGTTATGACCACCTTAATGATGCTCTTGGTTACTTGTGTTATAGGGAGTTTAATATGATTTACAGTAAGGCAGGCCAAAAAACAGGTATTAGAATTTATTAAAGACCTGATATTATTAAACTAAAACAATGTACAGCAGCTTTTACCAAAATAGAATTGATAGCTTTGAAATAGAAGTAACGGAGGTACAGCAGCAAAATCAGGCGTGGCGTAATATGCAAAGCCATTGGGGTTTAATCGAGGACTTGGTTGAAGGTACAAGCAAAATAAGGGGTAAAAGTAGGATTTATTTAAAACAAGAGCCACGAGAGGAAGATGAAAGCTATGACGTTCGTTTAAGTAGGTCAGTTTGCCCACCATATTATGTACGTATGGAACGTATGTTGGCTGGTATGCTTACACGTAAACCAGTGCGTCTTTCAGATGTACCAGATGCAATAGAAGAGCAATTATTTAATGTTGACCTTGAAGGTAATAACCTAACCAACTTTGTTTATAACATTAGTAGGCTTTGTATTAGATATGGCCATGTAGGTGTTTTGGTTGATGCCCCTGCAAATGGAGGTCGACCTTACTGGATTCCATATACCCCAAGAGACATAATTGGCTGGCGTACAGAGGTAAAAGATGGACAAAGGGAATTAACTCAGCTAAGACTTATGGAACGCATAGTAAGACCCAAAGGTAAGTACGGAGAGGAGACGGTTGAACAAATAAGGGTGCTTGAGCCAAATAGTTTTATGTTATTTCAACGTAATAATGATGGCGATTTTGTAAAAGTAGATGAAGGCACTACCAGTTTAGACTTTATACCTTTTAGTGTTGCCTATAGCAACAAAGTTGGTATTTATGAAAGTCGCCCACCACTTGAGGATATTGCAGAGCTAAATATTAAAAGTTACCAAATACAAAGTGATTACGATAATCAATTACATATAAGTGCTGTACCTATGCTGGCGTTTTTTGGTTTCCCAGCAGCAGCAGAGGAGGTTAGTGCTGGCCCTAGTGAAGCTTTATCATTACCAGAGGGCAGCAGTGCAAGTTACATTGAGCCAAATGGCAACAGTTTTAATGCACAAAAAGACAGGATTGACAAACTTGAGTATCAAATAAATGAACTTGGTTTGGCTGCCATACTTGGGCAAAAAATGTCGGCTGAGACTGCCCAATCGCAAAGAATACAAAGGTCACAAGGCGATAGCACCTTAATGGTTTTATCACAACAAATACAAGACTTGCTTGATAACTGCCTTAAATTTCACGCTGAATTTTTAAAACAAAGTGTTGCTGGTACAACCTTTGTAAATAGAGACTTTGTTGATAGCAGCTTACAACCAGCACAAGTTGATGCATTGCTTAAAATATATGCTCAAGGTGTTATTGACCAAGAGGAACTACTTAAAAAACTTGTTGAGGGTGAAATATTATCTGAAGATTTTGACATTGAAGAAATGATGAACAAAACACAAATGGGTGGCTTGGTAGAAACTGAAGCACCCCAACAGGCAGCAACAACAGAAAATGAATAATGAGTATAGAACGGCAACGAATACCAGAAGCGTTATACCGTAACGCCATAAACCTTAATAGGTATGAAAATGGCGTAGCAAAAAAAATTGTTGTTGCTTATAACGATATTATTGTACAAATAACAGATGAATTAAAAAAATTTGATACTGGCGACTTAACCCTTACCCCTGCAGCACTTAATAGGCAACGTACAATTTTATTGCAGTTACAAGAAAGTTTGGCAACTTGGGCAGAGCAAAGTGCATTAACAACAACTGCAGAGTTACAGGGTTTAGCAGAGTTGCAATCGGTTTTTATACAAGAGCAGTTACGTAAGGTGTTACCAAGTGATGCTGCAAAAAATGCAGTGCGTACTGTGGAAATAAGTCCACAATTTGCTCGCAGTGTTGTAGAAACTGACCCAAGGCAAATTAATGTTTTTACGTTACCAGAGGAATTTACTGTACAAACTGGTGTAGTGCCTAAGTTTAGTATTACTGCTCGTGATGGGGCTGTTATTAATTTACCAAACGGTGTAAACGTAAGAACTGCATTTAGGCGTATTGCAGAAAGTCAAACAGAATTATTTCAAAGCACTGTAAGGACAGGACTACTTGCAAACCAAACTACACAACAAATATCAAAACAATTAAGGGGTAAATTAAATTTTGAAGAAACTGGTACGTTAAATCAAATAAAAGCCAAAGGTGGCATTGGTACTGTAATACCAAACAACCAAATTGATACCATTGTCAGGACTAGCATTAACCAAGTAAGCAATACTGCAATAAATAGTGTGTTTAAGGCAAATGCAGATATGATTGACCGTTATAAGTATGTGGCAACTTTGGACAGCAGAACTTCAGCAATATGTGGTCGCCTTGATGGGCAAGTATTTGAAATGGGCAAAGGGCCACAACCACCGCAACATTTTAATTGTCGATCAACCATTGTTCCAATAATTAAAGATGAGTTTTTGGACAGGTTTGGTTTAGACCAAGATGACCTTACCGAAGGCTTGCAAAGGCCAAGTAAAACTGGTTTGTCAGACAGGGGTAAATTAGTACCAGCAAATGAAAACTATGCTGTTTGGTTAAGTAAACAAGATGTTGCTACACAAAATAAAGTATTTGGTATTGAAAAAAGCAAAATATACAGGGAGGAGTTAAAAACAAAAAACCCTACTGATGTATTTAGGACTTTTGTACGTTCTGACGGTACGACGCTAACATTGGAGGAGTTAGGTAAAGCAAATGCCACTTAAAAAAGGTACATCAAAACAAATTATTTCTAAAAATATACAAAAACTTAAAAAAGAGGGCAAACCCCATAGGCAGGCAGTAGCCATTGCATTACAAACAGCAGAGGGTAAGAAAAAAAGGAGACGAAAAAGCAAAAAATAGGTATTATATTATTAATTGCTAATTTTGTTATGCCTTATCACGCTGGTACAAAAAAAAAGAAAACCATGAAAAAAGGTGGTAAAAAAAAAGCTGTTAAAAGGTAATGGCAAAAATAAACAAGCCAACAGACCCAGAACTGTATGCTCGTGTAAAAGCTGCAGCTAAACGCAAGTTTCCAGTTTATCCGTCTGCCTATGCAAATATGTGGCTTGTTCGTGAATATAAAAAACGTGGTGGTACTTATGTAATTGCCAACAAACCAAAAGCCAAAGGTAAGGGTCGTGCAAAGAAAAAAAAGTAGCACTAGAAGGGTTAAGGGTGGTTTAACCACTTGGCTAGAGGAAAAGTGGGTTGACGTAAAAACTGGTAAACCTTGTGGTCGTTCGAAAGCTGAGAAAAAAAGGCGTGGTTATCCAGCCTGTAGGCCAACAAAACGAGTCTCAAGTAAGACGCCTAAGACACTAGGCGAAATGACAGCAGCAGAAAAGGCAAGGTTTAAAAGAGAAAAAACTGGCAAAGCAAAAATAAAATATCAACATAGACGTAAAAAAACCACTAAAAAGAAATGAAAATTAAGTCAGGTACAAAAAACAACCGCAGAGTTAGGTTAACCAAACGCCAAAAAGATGCTTTACGAAGGCATCAAGCTACCCATGGTCATACAAAAAGCCATATTAATGAAATGACAAAAGCTATGTTAGGTGGTAAAACCTTTATGGAGGCCCACCGTATAGCAATGAAAAAAAAGGGTAAATAATGGCTAAAAAGAAACCACCAAGCTTATCTGTTAAAAGAGGTGAAAAATCAAAAAAAGGTGGCCTTACTGCAAAAGGGCGTGCAAAATATAACCGAGCTACAGGCAGTAATTTACAAGCACCAGTAACGGAAGACAACCCTACTGGCAAAAGGGCTGCAAGGCGTAAAAGTTTTTGCAAACGTATGGAGGGTATGAAAAAGAAAAGGACTAGCAAAAAAACTGCAAATGACCCTAACAGCCGTATAAATAAGGCACTTAAACGTTGGAAATGCTAATAATTGCAAAACAAGGTATATTAGAAGTACTTTATTAAACCTTTATGTCTGAAGAAACAACAGCACCAGAAACAGGTAACAGTGATGCTGTAATAAAACAACTGCAGCAAGAAATTGAATTGTTAAAGAAAAAAAACAGGGAAGTTGTTGAGGAAAAACAAAAAATTGCAAGTAATGCAAAAAATGTTGCAACTTTGCCAGAAGGCGAAAGTGTTGAAGCTTTAGTTAAATTTAAACAGCAAATTGAACAAGAAAGACTTGAAGAAAAAGGTCAATACACTGAAGCTTTAAACAAAAGGGAGCAACAGTTTAAAGAGCATATTGAAAAGAAAGACGCACAAATTGAAAGCTTGCAAAACGAATTAAAAGAGTTAAAACTTGTAACCCCTGCTGTTAATGCTTTGTCTGAGTTTGTACATGACCCAGCCTATGCAATGAGCAAACTTGATAAAGAAAAAATACAGGTAAATAAAGATGGCACTGTTGTTTATATGTCTGAAGATGGTTTTACTTCAAAACCAATACAAGAGGCAGTAAAAGAGCAAATACAACCTTGGGCATTAAAAAACCAACAACCTATGGGCAGTGGAGCACCAATAGGTAAAACAGAAAATATTACTTCTGTTGCTGGTATTGATACAAACCTTTTAAAACGTATGGCAAGGGGCGAGGATACTGCAGCCATGGAAATACACCAAAAATATGGGCGTGATGCTTGGCTTGAAGCAAAAAAAGTCGCAAAAGATTACAAATAACAAATTTCAAGTTATAGTTTAATTAATAATTAAAGTTGGCTGTGCTGGCTTTTAAAAACTTAATTGAGGCTGTGCTGAT
>VTLG01011699.1_pt1 | contig 15281 bp, 27 predicted proteins | sample 4694571 | NCBI WGS metagenome assembly VTLG01 (sample SAMN12604809, study PRJNA352737) | marine metagenome | biome: ENVO:00000447; feature: ENVO:00000209|ENVO:00000569|ENVO:01000036; material: ENVO:00002151; isolation source: viral sequences binned using virsorter ...
AATATTTACAGACACGTTTCGCAGTGCTGTAACAGATAAAAACATCTCTGGACTCAAAGAAGCGATACAAGCCGTATTCGTAAATAAGGATTGCGTCTTAGTAACATCAACGCTTCTGGAGATGGAAGAAAACCTACCTTGTGTGGAGTACATCATAAAGACAAGAGTACCAATGCGTTCCACCAACGACCCTGACATGGATGTTGTGTCGATAAGGGGATTTATTCACAGAGCAGAGAAAATGATTATTCATAGAAGGGAGAAACACGCTCAACGAATAAAGAGGGGGCATGAACACGCTAGACGCTACGGCAAGAAGTTTGGCAGCAAGAAGATACTTGAGGCTGTAAAGAAAGCCTCAGTTGTCAAACGTGAGTCTGGTGATGCGTTTAGACGCAAGATAATGCCTCATATAAACGAAATAATGGAGAAGGAAACACCACCAGTTACCCTGGCGATGATCAAGAGGGGATTGGAAAAGAAAAACATTGTCACTCGGACTGGGAGTAGAACGTGGCACGTTACAACCATTAGAAATTATCTCAGAAAGGAGAGGGGCGATGAATAAGGAAAATAAAGTTGAATTTAAGCATAATCACATTGAGTACATGAAAGACTATTTATTTGATCAAATAAAAAGGGTTGTCGTTGATAGAGAGATAGAGATATTTCAAATGCAAAACGAAAATAAATACACTTTTGGTAAGGATAATGAGTTTGTAAACTGGTTAAACACAAGTACCTACGCTCGATGCTTTAGCCGTATTGCACTTCGTGCCAGACTAAAAGAGCGATGGGCATCCATTTCGGAAGTGCGTACCACCCTCCGATGCGATGATAAAACGGCTCGTAATCTCTATCAAAAATTCATGGACTCCAACATGATTGAGAGAGACAAAACTAGCGAAAAGCTCTTATTTAAAGCCACTCCACACGCTGTTGATATCTTTGATAGCTACGTTTCATTGCTGTATTGCAATCGTGGAGAGGTGTTAATTGACCATCTAACAGACCTTCTTCAATACACTAAATTGACGCGAAAAGGTGGTAGTGACTACCAAGAAAAAAGGGAGTGACTACCAATTGATTTATCTTTTATTACACATTTATACTACAAGGAGTAACGCTTGATATGGATGATGAATTGAAACATGAGATTAAATATCACGAGAGGCGATTGAGTCCTAAGTCGATGCAAGAGCGTATTCGACAGGAACGCTATTATCGAAAGACAGTAGGATTGGAAACATACTCTTCACGTATTTCTGTTCCTTGCTGTCACCCAAACCATTTCAATAATGCTTTGAAGTGTTTTAGGGATTTATTAGCACGACTTGAGGAGATTGAGCTTGAACGGCAGCAACCCAAAACGTCTGACGTTAGTACCTTATATACTATGAAACAGGCATTGACCGATTGTAGCCAGAAGCTCAAAGAGATGGCTGATTATTCTCTAAAGTATCCTAAAGCTCCGTATGTCGACTTTCGGAATACGCGATAGGAAACAACGCTGTAAGTGATGTGTCTTGTAAATGAACACATTTAGTAAATGCAAATGATTGATTTTATTGCATAATAATATTGAGCAGAAGTAACGAGTAAGAGAGTAGGAGTTGAGATAATTGGTGTAAATGATTGATTATCTTGGATAATATTAATGACGGCTGGGTAATTGGGTAAAGTCTATTTGGCGCATAATATATATTTGGTTAAGACCAACGCCAGACTAGACAGACTAACCTGACTAACCAGCCTAACTAAAGAGGTTAGGTTATGTTAATAGATTTATGTAAGCTAGTATTTATTATAGTGGGTCTTATTATTTTAGCGTATCTTCCTGTAATCCATGCGAGTTCGTCATCATGGTAGGAAAGATAACAGATAATAGATTTTTATCAGGGTCACTCATTCCAGCATTGATGGATGATAACCCATTCATGACTCCAAACACAGTACTGACCAATATCTTAGGCGCAAGGAAGGTTGCACCTTTTAAGGTACAAGAAGTGAAGCGTACTGAGGCAATGAAATGGGGTGATAAACATGAGAAAAATATTATAGAGGATTTAAGTGATGTTCTTGCATTAGAAAAACAAAATGTCACTTCCAAAGTAATAGTGCCATATCACTTCAATTACGATGGAAAGAAACTCTTTTCTGTGTCTCTTGATGGTATTCTTCATATACCTAGCAAAAAGACTATCACTATAGACGATAGAACGACCTTTGCGCCTCAAGGGTTGAGCTTGGACTTCGATATTGAAGGAGATGGAAATATTGAGTGTAAAAGCACTGAGACTTATTTTCGTGATGTACCGCCCCCTTATTTGGGAGTATGGCAGTTACAGGCTGGCTTAATGGCTACAAAGCGTAAATGGGGAGTAGTAAGTATTCTTTATAGAGGCAATAGATGTTGCCATTATTTCTATAGAGAAGACGCAAAAATGCAGAAAGCTATCATAGAGAAATGCAAAGACTTTTACCAGAGAGTTGAGGCTATTCAAGATGGGGGAGATGAAGCAGACTATATGTATCCATCAAAAGACCCTAACGACTTAGCTATGGTCTTTGATAGCCATGATAGTGATGCGCCTATAGTTGATCTTGCGAATGTTGGTGATGAGATACTTGAGATACATCAGCTTAAAAGCATGATTAAAACCTCTCAGGAACGCATAAAAGAGTTAGAGGCTGTTGTGATGAAAGAGTTGGGTAATAGTGAGGAAGGAGAGTTATACAACAATCTTGGGGAGACATCGCACAAGGTTAAATGGATAACCAGGCACTATAAGGCGCAACGTCCAACAATGACAAAAGCAAAGCCGGAGCGTTATGAGAGAGCCAAGTCTTTAACAATTAAGGAGATGTTGTGATGGTACAGTTTGCTAATGAGTCTCAAAAGAAAGTGTACTTGTTTATTAGCGAGTACCTAGAAGAGCATGGCTTCTCACCCTACTATAAACTTGTATCTGAAGCTACAGGACTTTCAGTTATGCAAGTTGGTAGAGTCGTAAATCAACTCGTTCAGCGTGATTTGTTTAAACGTATAAGCGCAAAGCAAGGGTTAGTAATGCCTGAGTGGCAAGACCCAAGTATACGTTTGAATAAAGAGGTAGAAATTAGAAGGAAAAAAGATTTTAAAATTAAAGAAACTTTTCCAAGGCATTATGTGCCAAAAAGTGAGGTGTAATATGGAGTTCAATTCTAGCGGTGCAAAAATAAAACAGTATAAGTTTCAGATAAAAGGAACAGTTACTTTAGACGCAGAGTGGTATGAATATCTTCATAGAATTTATCTTAAGGAGAAGACAAAGTTAAATTTCTACGAGTGGGTAAATGAGTCTGTTTTATCTAGTGGTATTATGCACGTTGAAAACTGGTGTTCTGGTCTTGAGTCATTGGAATATGATGAATTTTTGCAAAGTAAATTATTAGAAGAAGACAGAAAACAAAAACGCAAAAAATCTAAGTCAACTCAAAGTGAGGCGCATCAATAAAGGGTCTTCTCCCCTGTGACCTTCGGAGATCAATGTATTGTGTCATCATTGCTTCGGAGGTCATATCTTGTTCACGCATACTATTGATATGCCAACTTGCCCCCCAACGTAAATCCACCTCTGTCTCCTTACTTGCCTCTTTCATAGCATCAGCTATATCGTCATAGAGGTTCAATTCCCATGACGCACGACCATCAATATACGCCATCAAGTCTACAGCCTTGCCCTCCAGGTGCTTACTCTTCATAGTTTTACTTGCGCCTTTGGCAACAAGAGCCTCTTGCTCCTCAACAGTTCTCATGCCACAGATGACTCCAAAGTCAATCTTGGTCTTCTGTATTGCTAGTTTTACTGTCTCTTGGAGTGCTGCGTCTACGCCAGCTAATCGTTGGAAACTTCTTTGGCTTAGTTTGAACATTCTCTTTCTCTTCTTTTTTCTGGATGTAATTAACCCATTTAAGGTTCATATCGGACGCATAACGACAATAGTTACATACGCTCTCTTCATCCTTTAATTGATGACCGCAGACATTACATTTGATTTGCGTCACTTAGACTTTCTAGTCTTCTTCTTGCGTGAGGTACTTTTTTTCTGAGGGAAGATAGACATTATAAAACGCTCCACACTCGATACACAGGAGCTTAGTAAGCCTTGTATATTTTTCATTAAATATTTCATCAAAGTCCTCATGCTCTGTCTTTATTGTGTCTCCATCGCAATGAAAGCATTTCATTCTTTTAGATTATTCCTTGCTACACCTTTAAACTTCTCAAAGCTCCTACTGGCTGACAAGCCAAGCAATGAGAGAGTAAGCGTTAGAAGACCCTCTGTCTGTATCTCTGGAAGGGGTATATCTGCACCACTTACAGCTACAATCCAATTAGCTATAGGCGCAAGGAAAAAAGACCATGCTAACCCCAAAGCACAAATCCACATAATAGCTGGTCTTGCACCGGCTACAAAGATGCTAGAGTGTTTGGCTTGTGCTAGGTTTATATCTGCTTGTGCCTTTTGCAGCCCAATGATGGATTGCTCTAGTTGTGCCTTTAGTTCATTAGACTTGTCCTTGTCTTCAATAAACTTATCAACAATAGGCGCAACCGAACTTAAAATATTTGATATCATGTCTTTTTCTTTAATAAATCAGCATCTGCTTTTCTTGCGCCACCCTTGCCACTGACAAAAGAGTTGACCCTTCCTCTAGCCCACGCTGTCATTGATACGTTTTTGCTCCCAGAGCTAAGATACGCCCCTTTACCCCTCTGTAAGACCTTCTTTAACTGTCCATAAGTAAAACGGCTGTTCTTTGCTTTGTTTCTTAGAAACGCCTCGTCAGATTGACTAACCTTTCCGCTTCCTTTTCCTTTTCCCTTGCTTGGCACGACTCTCACTCACTTTCTTTATGTTAATATATTCGCCTCGTTTATACTTCTCTCGCGTATCCAGTATTTCTTTCTCTTTTGCCTTTTTGTTTTTTGCGCCTGTGAGGTACTTCTTGGGCACACCCTTTTTTGTTTTGGCTACTCTCGCAAACTTACGGCTCATCTCTTCTTCTTTTTCTTTTTCTTAAGTTTCTTAAAATCAGCAGCCGTAATCTTATCTCTTGGCGGTGCTGTTCTCGCTAGTTTCTTTTGCTTTGGCGAATACTTTGAAAATGGCATTATCTCCCCACTGCTTTTTGTGAGGCACGATGCGCCTCTGTGAACGACTTTCCTTTTTTCATACGCTTCAACATATCGCGTAGGTGTTTAGCTGTATGATGCTCTCCATGCCGTTTCATGGCTGTCTGTTGCCTTTTATTAAGGGCTGATAGGTCTACACCTTTGACTTTCATGTACTTGCTCCTGATAGATTATTTCTTGCTCATATAGGCTGATGTACCCATATACGCCCCAACTATCCCAGCACCACTTATGTAGAATAAATTAGAGATATCGGATAAGGCGTTGATAGTCTCAATATCAACAAAAAACATAGCTGCTGTAAATAATCCCATAGCTGTAAGAGTGGCTGTTGCCATACGTCTTTGGGCTAGTAACTTTCTACTTTGAGCCTCTGCTTTTTCTATCTCATTGATGGCTGATAATTCAGAGTCATCCACTACACCATCTTGATTGAGATCATACTTTGCGTATTTAGATTTAGTCTGTAACTTCTTCTGCGTCATTTCTTAAAACTTTCATTTAAAGACTCAACAACACTATCAATGTTGGGTTCTTTGCCGTTAGGGTCATATTTACACTGAAACTCCATAGGGCACTGCCCCTCAACCACTAGCGTGTAGGTATCATTTGCGCCTTTGTACAGACACACCTCTTGTCCACTTTTTGCCTTTTTACGCTTATATCTCCGGCACGTAATATACTTTGGGTCTTCGCGCATACCCTTACGTATCTCTTGCTCAAATGTCCAATCTGAAAACTTCTTGAGAAAGCACGTAAAGCAATTCTTGATATTATCGCTCTGAGCAAGCTTTATGACTTTGCCATTGGTACAGAGCCACTCAAAGGTCTCCTGACCACCCTCCTTACGCACACATTTATCTCTTGTGTGATAAAGAGACTCACCAATCGATAAGGAAGACGGCAACAACACCAATAACAACGACAAGAGACCCAAGTAAAATCCATACGAATAATTTAAGGTCATTCATCAATTCAGCCCTTTGTGCTGCCTTTTGCTTTGCTAGTTTTATCTGTGCTTCTTTGTATTCCTTAATACGCTTCTTACGCTCATCTAAAATGCTTTGGAAAACACCATGTCCAAATCTCAAATCCACAAGTGTACGAATTTCTTGAAGGCTCTCTTCAGCGAGTTTTGCGTCAATCGTTTCAGACGCAATGGAACTTATACTGAATTGCCCTGGAGCTACCTTCTTATTCTTTGCCCTATCTATGCGTGATTTGCTATCAAGAAGCTGGTCTATTTGACTTGCAATATCACGTACATCATTTGCTGTGCCTATTGCACTCTTAATACCATCAACAGCAGCTTTAAATGCAGCAGCAGCAGCTATGGCTTCTCCTACACCGAAAACCAATGATTTCTCCTAGATTAAATTACAATACGAGTTGTACGAATATTCCAACAGTCACAAGAAAATACGCACCAACAGAGCCAATAAGAATACGCTCTAGGCGTGACACTCGCTTTTCAACGCCTTGCATTTGAGTCTCAATGATTGCCAGCTTCATCATGATCTGGCTGATATCTGCCTTGGTCATTAGCTAGGCTTAGTAGGAAACGTAACAGAGGACATATCTAGCGACCCATCGGCTGATAACTTTGGATTTGCACTAGCTGGTAAATCTCTAAGCTGTTGTCTATACGTCTTCCAGTTATCGGCAAGAGTTACATCAGAGTTTGCCATCCAATCTGTTTCAGCAAGCAATCTATTGCGCTCAACTCTTAGTAGTCGCATAGGCTCTGCATTAACAAGCTCTGTCTTTTTATCACTTACAGCTTTCCATGTTGTTCCCCAGTCTTTTGGGTCTGCACTTTCTATAGCTGAACCATTTGCATCTGCTCCAGTAACCTTACGAAACATCTGGTTGAACTCTTCTTCATTTGTAGGCTCTCCTCTAAGAACCCATTCTTTAATGCCTAATGATGATATTGCTTGTGCTATTGTTGTCATTGTGAAATTTCCTGTACTGTGATTGTAAATTGAGCCATTGCATCTGTACTCGCATTTCTTCTATTAACTAAAAGAGGATAAATAGAATTGCTAGTACGAAATTGTAAAGTATAAGTTATTTGTGATGTTGTTGATGGAGAATCTAATATATCCATTACACACGGAAGGCAACTTTCTGAATCTCTTGTACTGTCATATTGCACTCTGGGGAATATAGCAATCTCATTATTACTAATTGTTGTACTATCTCTATTCAATCTTAAATATGGACTTGCGTGCCAGAAGTTCATTCCAAAATATCCATTTATAGTTACTCTAATTTTACTGGTTGTTGCACTTGGAGTGATATTTACTGTTACAGAGGAATCAGTAAATGAAGTACTGCTTATGCTTTCAGTAGTCGAAAGAATGGTCTGTTGAGTTTGGATTATGTGATTGGGAATTTGAACAGTTGCTGCTGTGGTTTTACCCTGTATTGTGTCTACGGATAGTGTACTCATTGGGCTATCTCCATTGCAATAATGACGCTTGTAAAATTATTTCCTTGTTGGCAATAAACATTTTTGCTTGAATAGTATGAGGCACATTGTGTTTTGTATGTAGTTGCACTTGTTGTTGAAGGGTCATCTAAAAGGGTTACTTCAAGTTCACCATACATATGACTATCACTTGTAAAAAATTGATGATGCCCAGTAGATGGACTAGGCTTATGAATAAAATTTGTACCTCTTAAAAGACCTATTGAGCATCCACTTCCATCAGCATCCTCTAGTCGTACGCCCTTTTGCTTTGCCATAATTAAAACTTTAGATGCACTAAACTTAGGAGTGATAGTTACTGTAAGTCCAGTATCTGAATATGCAGTAGAATTATGTAAAGTTTGCGTTGAGGTTGTAGCTTGAACGACTTGAATAACATGACCAGCTGGCATCTGCACAGTATCGCTAGAGGTCACTCCTTCGATTTTGTCGGTTTTTAATATACTTGCCATATTCTTATCCTATGAAGGTTTTGTTGGGAAGGTTACTGAGGATAGGTCAAGTGTTGGAGCATTTGCACTAGATAATAAATTTGGTGTAGCTTTACTTGGTAAATCTCTCAATGCTTGTCTATATGTTTTCCATTCAGTTTTTTTACTGTCAGTTAGAGGACTATCATTTGCCTGTGTCCAATCGCTTTCCAATAGTAAATTATTTCTATGTTGTCTTAACAATGTAAGTTCAATGCTCATGGTGTTATCCTATTAAAAATCCACTAAAACTACTAACTGATGCATTCACATAAGCAGTTCCAACAACCACTCTTACTTTTACTTGGTCACTTGCTGAAAGTAAGAGATTAGTTGATACTTCCAAAGAATCATAAGAAGCACCATCAGAAAAGTTTCTACTAACTGCGATTGGCTGACTTCCAAGATATAAATCAACCTCAGTGTCTGTAGTATTATATTGATAACAATTAAACTGAAAAAAATATACCCCTGCTAGTGGAGCAGTAAAAATTCCATTGCTTGTGTCATAATGACCTCCTATATTATGCAATCCAAAACCAGAGGTTGTTACATTTCCAAATACAATATCATTATCTACAGAAATAGTTAAGTTTGAATCAGGCTTTGCTCTAAAAGATGGTCTAGCTGGAGTGAGAATACGTCCTGTACTATCAATCGTTTGAGCCGTAGTATTATTCGTATGCGATATTGTTTCTACTTGTAGCTTGCTCATACTATCACCCACGTTCCAGACACAGTGACAGTGACCCCAGATGCTATGGTGATTGGACCTGGAGATACAGCATTGTTACTTGCGTCTACTGTTAATGAATTTGTAATTGTGTTTTCAACTTGGCGTACAATAGGCTCATAGCTCGTATTCTCGCCAATCTTTCCTAAATCATACTCAGACATTATGTAATTTCCATTATCGACATGGACACAGAAATTTTATCCGCAACGCTACAGTCCACGCTTATAGCGTCTGTAGTCTCTAGTATCTGCTTTCCCCCTATAAGAGCGTTCTTTGTTTGCCCTGTGGCAAGGGGTATATCCTTTGCTAGAAATGACGTTGTATTTGTGGCTGCTCTGCCACCCCCTGACGTATCCGACACAAGACTAACACTTGCTGTTACTTGTGAGGTATGGACATTACAGAGGAAGAGTCCAATTACCACTGTAGTCGTGCTACTTGGCGTAGTATATATGGTTTGAGGACTGCCAGAGCTTGCTGGGGCTACATCGACAGTCACAGTTTTGAAGGTGTTAGGCATATATTTTTCTCCTTTATCCTAGAGCTATGGCTAGTGCTGTTGCTTCGTCTGCTATATCTGTGGTTTTTGCCAATGTTCCAGCCGTTGATGGAAGCGTAAGCAATATATTACCAGCGAAATCAGCATGGGCTGGGGCTTGTAATTGAGCATAGTGAGCGTTGCTACTCTCACAGTAAAAACGTATATAAGACTGCGCTCCACCATTCTTTATTGATATTGCACCTTGCGATATATCTACACCATCAGACCCGTCAATACGCACAACACCAGCACCATTTGGCGTAAGGGCTATATTACCATTAGACACAGAAACTATAGCGTTTCCGTTTACATCCAGATCACCGCCTAATTGTGGTGTTGTATCGCCTACAATTTGGGATAATCCACCCCCACCAGTAATTATTTCTCCGTCAATGTAGGCTTTGATAGATTGTTGTGTCGCTAGCTTTGTAGCAGAATTAGACGCAAAATCATCTTCATCGAGTACAGCCGTACCACTTACACTGCCATTGAGAACAGGGCTTGTCAGCGTTTTGTTTGTCAGCGTCTTTGTTGTTCCAGAAAGATAGGTATCAAACGTGTCCACACTTGTCTGCTTCATTGTACCGCCATCATTGGTGACAATACCATCACCCCCAGCAACAGCCGTTGTGCCTACAGACGTACCGCCATCCATTTTATTGAGTTCTGTCGCTGTAGCTGTAACGCCACTCAATATATTCAGTTCATTAGCCGTAGCTGTTACGTTTGTACCGCCTATATCTAGCGTTGTCATGGACACTTCACCAGCGACAGTTAATAACCCACTTGAGACTGTCATAAGGTCTGTATCGCTTGTATGCCCTATTGTAGAGCCATTTATGTTGACATTATCTATAACAGCCTGAGTGACCGCAGAGTTTGTGCCTAGAGTTATGCCATCAATCGCACCACCATCAATATTTACACTTGTAGAGCTAAAATTATTCGCTGTAACGCCACCACCATCAGCAATAGTAATAGCTGCATCGCCATCCGTAAATTGTATTGCTGGAGTCTTTAGTGCAGTAGTCGCAGTAATATTTGTGCCTGAAGGAGAGGTGAGGGAAGTAGCCCCTGTGTCCATGTCCTTCAGCGTTGCCATCAATGCCCTAATAGCATTGTTTACATTAGCCGGACTCATGCCCTCAGATATATCTATAGACTTTATATCTGTATTATTTGCGTCTGTAGCATCAAATTGTGTGATGTTATTCTTTGCCATTTATTGAACTCCTAGTAATGACGTTCCTAATGAAGATGCTGCCCTTATAGGTTCAGAGCCAGCACCCAATAAACCAACTGTTGTGCCAGTAGATGCACCACTCTGAACACGCCTACCTAAGTCAGTAATTTTATTTCTAAGCACTGCTAACGCTCTTTCATCTGTAAGAGCATCTCTAATCATGTCTGCATTTTCACTCACAAGAAATCCAACAACTTTATTCTGTTGATCTGGGGTGAGGTTTTGCGCTGACTTTCGTACCAAATCACTTGCAAGCCTAAATAAAGGCGCAATAACATTTCCAGTGGCTAAATCAAAAGTGTTGGCAAGGGTGTTGCCACTTCCTATCGCTGTTTTTTCTGCCTCTGTAATAGCTGTCTGAGAGCCTCCTAAGACTACATTTTTTGTTTGCTGCACTTTAGACGCAAGATCAATTTTATTTATTGCCCCTTCAAGAGTATCTTGAGGGTAGATTATCTCTAATATCTTTCTTTCTTTTGCGTCTATATTACTAAGTTTATTAGCTAGTGTAGCTTTACCACCAGCCTCTAATTTATTTTTAAGTTGTGACGCTACACCAGTTCTAAATCCGGCTATAAGTTCTGGCTGTCCTTTTGCTAGTAAATCCTCAAATATAATTTCTACTTCATCTGATGACTTGCCAAATATACGTTTGCCATCCTCAAAGGCTCTATTAGTTGCTTCAATAGAAGCCCATTTTGCTCTTGTTGCTTTGAGGTCAGGTGATATTTCATCCAAGACATTTACAATCTCTGTCTCATAATTACCCATTGTATTTGCTTTGTCAGAAGCCCCAGAACGATTTGATACACCTTTGGCATCCATAAAGGCTCGTTTGGCTATCTCACCCTCTTTAAGAGTAAGTGAACGTGTAAGAGAGAGAGACCCATCTTTATTTGTTTTAAATATTGGCTTGAGACCATTGTCATCAAACTTCTTTGCAATAATGTTTTTTGAGGCTTTGCTTTGACTCGCTATGCCTAGAATAACATTGTCTATTTGTGGAAACCTCTGTCCTTTTGTAGCGGTAAACACTCTATTATAGGCATTGCTTGTTTCTGCCTTGAGTGTTTTTTCATTTGACTGAACAGCTTTGAGAACATTTGCTTGTACGTTATCTCCTCTAAGCCCAACGTCTAACTCAGTCTCCATACCTTTTCTTGACGCATCAGCTCGTGATACTAGCTTATCACGAATGATATTTTTACCTCCAGCCGTACTATTTGCATACAATGCTCTAAGTGCATTTCTTGTAGAGTCACTCATATCACCTATAAGCTCACCCTTACCAACTCTTTCTATTACATCATCAAGTACGTTCTCAAAAGGCGCGTCAGGGTCAATCGTTTGTACTATTCTTCTGACTTCATCTTCAACAGGCTTTGCTAGTTCACCAGGTGTAAAGTATCGTGTCGCTTTATCTGTAAGTGATGATATGCCTCTTCCTATAGCACCAACTGTTTTTGAGACTACAGGGTTTGCTACTAATCCAATAGCTGCATTTATAGGCACATTGGTTAATCTTTGCGTAACTCCACCTTCGCCTGTTCCAAAGCCGTATGTACCGCCTTGAACAGCCCCTATAGTCGCAAGTCTTCCTAATGTTGTTGGTATAGACGCACCGCCAGTTAAAGGTGCAGTCGCAAGACCAGTAAGTACTCCACCAGCACCCTCTAAGCCTAGTGATTGTAAAGGAAAGTCTTGTCTTGCTCGTTCAATGGACTTTCTTTCTTCAAACAATGCGTCTTCATATGTTACGTTTGGGGATAAAGACCTAATACCAGCTATAATTTCATCAGCAAAACCAAGTGTTGCGCCTTGACCTACTAATCTAGCCTTATCAACTGTAGACATTTTTCTATTAGCTGCTTCCTCTAATAGCTTCTTTTCATCAGAAGCTATTTTCTCAAGCTTTGCTAATCTGTCTTCTAACTCACTCATCAATTAGTCCTTCGCATAAATTCTTTCATTATCTTTTTGTATTCATCTTCTGAATATATTCTTTGTGCCGGAGGTTTATTCTTTTCGGCTTCAGCTTGTTTGTATATTTCGAGAAATTGCGCAGCACCCATAGTTTGATAATTATTTGTAGGTTGTTGTTCGACTTGTGGAGGTTGAACAAATAATTCATCAATCTTAAAATCTGGCTGCCTTAACTTAAATGCGTTGCCTGAGTCTGCTATTAAATTTTCAAGCACAACCTTTCTTAAATTTTTCTTTGCTTGAATGACAGGAGGTTTGTCTCCAAATTGAGGAAAATACGTTCTATAAGCATCTTCAAACTCAGATTTACTTATAGCTGCACCAGATTCTCTTCTAAGAACGGCTGTAACAAAATTCAAGGAAGCAAAAGCAAAACTCTGTGCTTCAGGAGAAAGTCCTGGATTAAAAACACCACGATTAAAAAATTGAGAAACATCTTGTTCTGGCTGATAATCTAAAGCTTCTAAATTATTAATTGTCTTTTCTGACTCAATGACCCTTGAAGCAAAACCAGCATTTTTATTTTGTGCCTCAGTTAATGGCTTTTGTGACTCACTAACCAATCTTTCATCAGTAAAACCTTCTGGCACTGGGAGTCCTGTTAAACTTAACTGACCATACTGATATGTTCTTGTTCCACCTTGAGCATCAGTTTCGGTAAAAGTTCTACCCTTTCTTGCTGTTTCATAGGCTTGTGAATATAGTATTTTTTCTTGTTCTGTGAGTTCTTCACCAGCTTTGAGTTTCCCTCCAAGCCTCAAAAGTATCTTAGTATTTCTTTCTCCAGCAGTATTGCCAAGACCAAAGTCATCAACCTTTGGAGTAGTCGTTGAAAACTTCTTTTCTAAAAACTGTTGTGCATATATTTGAGGAAATGCTTGAGCCAATGGGTCATTTGGAAATTGCTTTTTGATAAATTCTCTCTGATTTTTTAGTTGCTGATTTGCTAATAGATTTGATCTTACTTGATTGCGTAAAGCAAAACTTGCTGGGATACCCTCGCCACTTAATAGACTAGCAGCAGCAATGAGATTAGCCTGATTGTCAGGCTCACCTAGTCGTGTAAGTAATCCACCAGTTTGATCGTCAATATTTGTTCTAAAATTTGACAGACTATTACCTAGTCCAGATAGACCCAAGTTATCTAAAAGACCCATTAAGCAACCTCTTTGATTTTGGAGTAATCAATCATTAAGTATCCATGTGAGCCTTCGACTACTGCTTCAGGGAATACCTTTTGTACTTCTTGCGCTATAAATCCTTTGCGCGGGTGCTTATCGAGACCCAAAACAAAAGCCTTTGCGTTCCATTCCCACTCATAAACATTTAGCCCCGTTGAGTGTGTGCCTATCTTTTTGAGATCAGACTTCAATCGTCTGTCAGAACTTGCCACTAGAGCGAGAGCAGTTAAGGCATCAAGATTAGAAGGAGACTTAGATTGAGTGGTAGTTGTAGGTGTAGGCGCACCACCTAATGCTGCAATAAGGTTATTAATTCTTTGCTGATTAGCTTGATTTGAAGCTGCCACACCCTGCGCTGTTTTATCAAACAATGATTGATTTAATAATTGTTCTTCTCTTCCTACTCCTGATAATGCCCCTAGCAATCCAAGATCAGAGGACAATATACTAGGCATCATGCCTACAGCCGATAGTTTTCGTGACGCATCCGCTTCCAATGCATTAGCTAGAGTGGGCGCAACTCCTGAGGCAATACCTTCACCAAGGGCTGTTCCAAAGGCATCAGAGCCTAATCTGCCACCAGAAGAGTACTGCGATGTAATGTTATTTACAGTATCTGATATTGTATCATCCAAAACTCTTTGCAGAGGGTCAGACACATTAAATTGACCAGTTATAACATCATCTAGGGCTGTCTTTGCCGTTCCTAAAGGATTGCTTGTAGCAAGATTAGTAATTAAGTTCTGTGCTGTTGTTTGCGTTGGCGTAAACCCAGCAACTTCAGGTACAATAGCTGAACTTGGCGTAAAATTTTCAACTTCGCCAAATACTTGTTTAACTTGATCTTGAATAAATCCAGGTATCTCTTGAGTAGTTGTTTGCGTTGTAGAACCACCTTTTCCCATTTTATAAGTCCTTATGATAAGTTATATGTGCCGGATACCATCCGAATTTGTTAATAAATCTATCCCACGCCTTACGACCAAACCCTTCCATATGGATACATTTGTTATGTCTAGCGTGTGTCTCAAGAGTTGATAATACCAACTCAATCCATTCTTTCATGCGTCCACCGCCCACAAAGTCTAACGCCATAGCGTAGCCCTTTGGATAGAAGACCATTCGTGTTGTTACAACGGCAATCACCTTATCCTCTTCCTCAACAGTCCACACAAGGTATGCCCCTTGTTTACTTGCCGTATACACATCCTCAATGTCTATCTTGCGAGGCGATAAGCACACAGCCTTGTTGAGTATAGGTTTGATGTCTTGCCATTTCTCATCCAGATATTCCACTGGAACAGGCAAAAATTTCATCCCAAAACTACATACATAAAGTTTCTGTCCGTTTGTCCGTTGTTCGCGTGTGTTACAACGAAATTCTGTTTATTTCGTGCAGATATAAATATTGTGCCGTTGCCTACTTCTGCTGACGCATTGGCAGACAATGGGC
>VTLG01013462.1_pt1 | contig 15281 bp, 12 predicted proteins | sample 4694571 | NCBI WGS metagenome assembly VTLG01 (sample SAMN12604809, study PRJNA352737) | marine metagenome | biome: ENVO:00000447; feature: ENVO:00000209|ENVO:00000569|ENVO:01000036; material: ENVO:00002151; isolation source: viral sequences binned using virsorter ...
CTGAACTTTGATCGTTTGCTAAAGGTACTGTAAATTTTGATAATGTTGATATTGCCATATGTTTCTCCTATTTATTCAAAAATTAGTTCCCTAATTTTGCTATTTCTCCTGTGTTTTTAATTCTTAATGGTATGTAAATAAATTCAACTGATTTCACAGGTTCAATTGCTATATCTACATAAAGTTCGTTTCTGTCTATTCTAGTAGGTGTGTTGTTTGTATCATCACATACTACCAGGTAGTCATACAACGCTCTTTGTCCAACTAATTCTAACAAGAATGATTCAATTGCTTGTTTAATTTCATTTCTTGTTAATTCATCATTTGGTTCAAAGATAAATGGTTTAGCAACTGCATCTAATTGTGTTCTTAGATATACTGCTAATCTTGAAACGTTGATTCTGTCTAATGCCGATGTTCCTGAAACTTTAGTTAAGTTACCAAAGTTAACAATTCCTGCTCCTGAGAAGAAAGTAATTGGGTTAATCTTAACTGAATGCATAGAATCTCTCACTGACTCCGTTACAGATATCGTTTTGAATTCACCTTCTGCTGTATCTATGTAACCAACTGCTGTTGCATTGTCTACAACACCACGTCTTGTACCTGCTGGTGCAAACCATGGATATGCCACGTTGTCATTATTTGCTAAAGTTCTTAGCATCATATGACTTGATGGAACAACAATAGTGTTACCTGAATTATCTGTTGTTTGTCCTGATGGATAAAATACGCCCAAGTAATCACTTGCACTTACTAATCCGTCTTCACCGTTATCAGTAGCCGCATTTGAGTTATTTGCCCAATTTGTTATTGCTGTTGCTGTGCCTTCCAATCTTAATGGAGAGTCACCAACTACAAACGCAGTATTGTTTCTGTCTGTGTTTAAGTTGATCATATTAGCAATAGCTTCTGGATAACCTGGACAAGCAATTACGTTAAAGCCTCTTTGGTCTTCTCTTATTGCTTGGTTAGTGTCTATTTCTGATTTTATTTGTTGTACAACAACTTTTCTTTGTGCTTTTCTTCCAAAAGTTCCTGAACCATCAGCATTGTTACCTGATTTAGTAACCCATCTGTCTGGGAAGTAACCTGTAACTGATTCATTGTTGTATCTAATGTTACCTAATCCGCTTGATCCTGAACTTGGATATTTTGCACTTGTTATATAACTGTTTTTGTATTCTTTTACATTGTAACCAGAACGTCTAGTATTCCATAACAACATACCTTGTGGGTAGTTTGCTGGATCTGGTGCATCTGGATCTAAGAAGTTATCACTTAAAAGATCTTTAATTTCACTTGGATCACCAGCTTGAGTGCTGTTATTAGCATTTCTTTCTGTTGAAGTATGCCATCTAGCGTCTGCAAATAAAATACCGTCTTCAGTTGATTGATCTGATTTGTCAACTAATTCCCAAGCCGCACCAGTTGTTGTAACTGCAACTTGATTAGCTGTGTTAGTTGAACTTAATGTTGCTGAAGTATTATATTTGTAAAGTTTTGGATAGTTTTCTAAATCACTTGTATCAACCCATAAGTCTTTGTTTACAAGTGCAGTTCCATCACACTGTGTAGTCGGTGCTGTTGCACTAAATTGTGGACCTTTTGGTGATGTAGTTCCATTAGCATTTACGTAACCAATCCATGTTGTTCCGTTATGTTCTAAAATGTCTGCTTCATCTATTGAAGTGTCATACCATAATTGACCATCTGCTGGTTCACTACTTGGTGCACTTGTACTTGCTGTGTAACTTAATCTTTTCCAGTTAGTAGCAACAAGTCCTATGTTTGCAACTGAGTCCATTGTTTCACCAGTTGGTGCCGCATATAAATTATCAATTAGTGTAGTTGAATTTGCTGTAAATCCGCCATAAGCATGAGCAGTTGATGTACTGAATCCTGCAGTTGCTAAAGGAGTACCATCTCCTTGATCAGCCATTCTAATTTCACCACCTAATTTGTGTTTAATTTGAATAGCACCTTTAAATTCACCTGAAGTCATTATTGAAGCTTCTAGGTTAGTAAAGTTAGCCGCCGCAAATCCTGTAACAAAATCTTCTGCGTCTGCAACTGTTGAACCGTCTTGGTTACTAACTGTTACAGTTTTTGATACCATTGCTTCTGCATTTTTTACTGATTCTGAACAAGTAAATGAACCTTGTAATCCTGTTGGATATGTTGTTTTAGATTGAATAATAGTTGCACCGCCTTCATGTCTGAATAATTGTAAATCACCAACATTTGGTGTTGTGTCAGCCGCATCAGCCGCCGTCATTGATTGTTCAGTTATGTTGTATTGTGCATATAAAGTTCCAGCAAGAACACTTGTTCCGCCGTTAGTTGGATCAGTATTGTATATTGCTGAATGGTTAGTTGCATATAAAGGTGCACTTACACTTGTCCAAGATGCACTTGAAGAACTGTAAAGTTTAGCAACAACATTTGTTCCGCTATTTGCAGAAGTTGTTTTAAACCAAACAGAACCATTAGGTCTGTTATCGTCAGCTGTTTTCCAAGTTGGTCTGTTAGTGTGTTTTGATTGTAAGAAAGTAGGACCTTTGTAAGGAACTGTCGCTGTAATTCCTAAACTATTAAGTAATCCTGTACCTTCTTCAAATCTAATAGTGTTTGTTCCTGCTGTTGAATCCCCTAATGCTCTACCATTGTGATAAATTTCTAAGTTTCCTGTTACAGAATCAATTGCTGAAGTTACGTTTGTAATACTTGCGTTATTGATTGCTGTGTTTACATCAGATAATGCTGTTCCACCTGTCGCAACAGTTGTACCATTAATGACTATTGTGTGTCCGTTTGTTACAGTTGTACCTGATGCTACTGAAACTACTGGGTGTGATAAGTGCCATGCACTTGATCCTAATTGTACCCAAGCATTTGCATCATTTTTGTAATACATTTTGTTTGAAACGTGTGTTGTGTTAACTGCATAATCACCAACTGATCCAAAAGAAGTTTTAGGTGCTCCTGTTGATGTGTTTCCTACCAGGTCGGAAACACCCGTAATCATACTTGGTGTTTTTGCTGTAAATTTTTGATCCGTTTTAGACCATTCAAATATTCCCATATTAGTTGATGCAAGGTCAAACCAATATGTTCCATCTGCTGGTGCTGAAGTAGGTGCATTTGCACTACCTAGTAAATCGCTAGTGTCACAATTTACTCTTAAAACGTATGCTCTGTTGGCAATTCCTAAGAAGCTATAAGCCGCTTGTAGTCCATATTCATTTAATTCATATCCGTGTATTGAATTTCCTGATACGTCTGTGTAAAATTTTGGATCGCCAAATGTTTCTGTTAAATCTCTTTGTGATGAGATCAAATATGCTGTGTTGGCATTTGCAGTCGTTGTTCCTGATGCTGTGCCTGAGCCTGATCCCGGTGTTTTATCTTGTGATGATGCTACTATAAAAAGAGGTGTAGTACCCGCATCTGATGGTACATAAAAACTTTCGTTTATTACGCTTACCTCTACTCCTGGTGATGTTAAAGCCATTTACGTGTTCTCCTTGCAAGTTTATCCGTATACTAGAACTATTTATGTATCTTAATGCAATTTACGACTTTATTTTACTATTTTTGGTGCCTATATAGGCGACGTAAATACTATTATGATTATAGGTACCAGACCATTATGTACACAATGTAAGGCTAAACCAAGAGCTTATGCATACCGTAAAGGTAGTAAAATCTATTGGCGTAGGTTGTGTGATACCTGTAATCGTAAAAAACGAAACTTAAAAATTGGTGGTGTTACTGCATTACAAAGATCTGGATATAAGAAAAAAAGTAAGTGTGAATTGTGTGGATTTAAAGCACAAGATCAATTACAATTAGACGTGTTTTTTGTAGATAGCAATTTACGTAATACAAAACCTAATAATTTAAAAACTGTGTGTGCTAATTGTCAACGTTCTGCTAGTGTTAGACGTCTTGGTTGGAAGATTGGTGATCTTGTAGCTGACGATTAAGTTTATCTATTTTAGCATTTAGTTGTGTTAAAGTACCATCATTTTCAATAGTATAATCAAATTTAGATCCAATCCAATCCCATTCAGATTGATGAAATCCGTGTACTTGCATCCATTCTTGTGATGGAATTGGATTTCTTTTTACAAGAACAATTACACCACCGTGTGCTTTAATAGTTTTAATTTCGTTTTGGAATCTTGTATCTGAAATAACAGTGGGTTTTCCTTTGTATCTTGCAATCAAAGAGTCAACCCATATACCATCATGCATACCACCACGCATAACTTCTGTACCAAAATATTGCAATACCCAACGTGGAGTTACTTCTTTACCCATTTTATCACTCCAAAACTTATCAGGCTGTTCTCGCCATTCTCTGCTTTTTTTAGTATTGCCTTCTAGTAATCTTCTATTCCAATTAAAGATATCACCAACAGCATCTTTAAGACTTTTTGCAAAACTATCTCGTTTAAATTTGTGCTTTTTTACCAGTCTTTCAGCAACAGTATCTTTGCCAGAACCTATAAGTCCTACTAATCCTACTAACATTTAATGATTATACTATTTTTTTAGTCTTTTTTCAACTTCTAATTTTGCTTCTTTTACCGCACCAAGTATTGTTTTACGTATGTCTAATTTTTTATTTTTTAACGCATTTATAGACATATTTTCTAAGTCAGTCACAATTTCTTCTAACTCTTCTAAGTTACAATCTTTATATCTTTTATATCGAGATTCTTCCATGACACTCGTATTTAAAATGATATGATAATGAATTAACCAATAACAAAACTGTGTGGAGTTCCACCTTCGGCAAAGTTACCAATTTCTTGATCTAATCTTTCGATTTCTGCTATGCCTTGCTGTTTTAATTCAGCACCATTTAAAGATGTACCACCTTGTGGACCAGCAATAGTATTAAATTTGCCTCTTGCTTCACCTAACATAGTTTTAGCTACTGCAAGTGTGTAATCTCTAATCCACGGTTTTGCATAGATATCTTTGAATAGTGTGATATCAGGTCTAAAATTGTCAGTATGCATCAAAACAGTTTCGTCGTCTGCTCTAGGTCTTTGTGTAATTGTAAGTTTTTTAGTTGCTACATCAAAATGAAATTGAATAAAAGAACCAAATAATTTACCAACTAATTCTTGATAAGAAGCAAAAGCAAAGTATGTTGCGAGTCCGCCTGTTGCTCCTGCTCTTAACAAGTATGTATTTGTGTATGCTAAATTGAACGGTTCAAACAAGGTACCACCTTCGCCACCTTCAGTTCTGGAACCTACTGTTCTTCTAAATAATTTTCTTACATTAATAATTTCATCAGGCAAGATATATGTATTTTGGTTTTCTTTTAATTCTAAAAAAGCATAAGACTCTTCCACAGCATTTGAAGAACGCTGTCTGTATCTATTAATTGCTCTTTCTAAGGCCGTTTGATAGTGTTTTGGGTCTAATTCAACATCTATCATACCCTCACCTAGATTATTCTTTACATAATCGTATATCTCTTGTTGACCTGTTTGAAGCTCTGACATACACATATTTAGCGGCTAGGCTATATCTATAAATATAGATAATATGCCGAGATTGTCGATTTTTAAACCAGAAAAAGGAAATGATTTTAAGTTCTTTGATAGGAACATAAAAGAGATGTTCACTGTAGGTGGAACAGACCTACATTTTCACAAATACTTAGGACCGTACGATCAAGGAGATAATAACAAAGATGGAGAGGCTTCTCCTACAGAACCACAATATTCAGGCGATAGTTTAAATGAAAGAACTATACAAGACTTACTATTTTTAGAAAATAGAGATAGAAAATACTCACCAGATGTTTATATAATCCGAGGAATTTATAATGTACAAGATATAGACTTTAATTTGTCTCAATTTGGTATGTTTTTACAAAATGATACAATATTTTTAACTGTACATATGAATGATGTTGTTGAAAGATTAGGTAGAAAACCTATGTCTGGAGATGTTGTTGAATTCCCTCATATGAAAGACGATTATTCTTTAGATGAAAGTATACCAATTGCACTTAAAAGATATTATGTTATAGAAGATGTTAACAGAGCGGCAGAAGGTTTTAGTCAAACATGGTGGCCACACTTATTAAGATTAAAATTAAAAACACTAGTTGACGCACAAGAATTTAGAGATGTTATAGGCGATGCTACTACAACTGGTTCTGTAGCAAATTATATGTCAACTTATAATAGAGAAAAAACTATTAATGATCAAATAGTTGCACAGGCAGAACAAGATGCACCTAAATCAGGATTTAATTACAAACAATACTATGTTGCACCAATTGATGAAAGAGGAAATATTAGAACTGATAATGTTAATACAACTGATAGAATTAGTTCAGATAAACCAATTAATTCAGTAATAGATTCTCCGGCGGCATCACATTATGGCTTCTATATGGACGGGGATGGCGTTGCACCAAATGGACATCCTGCAGGATTTGGGATTTCGTTCCCAACTGCGAATGTTGATAAGGGTGATTACTTCTTAAGAACAGATTATCTACCAAATAGATTGTTCCGTTTTGATGGAACCAGATGGGTTAAAATGGAAGATTCAGTTAGAATAACTATGAGCAATACTGATTCGAAAGTAAATTACAAAACAGGTTTTGTTAATAATACAACGTCAAGTACTATTAATGGTTTAACTGTAGAACAAAGGCAATCATTATCAAATGCATTGAAACCAAAGGCTGACAACTAATGCTACATTTTTACGACGGACAAATTAGAAAATTTTTAACTCAATTTATAAGAATTTTGAGTAACTTTTCTGTGGAAACAGGAAAAGGTAAAGATGATACAGTAACTTTAAGACAAGTTCCAGTTGTATATGGAGATATGACACGTCAAGTTGCAAACATTATAAGACAAAATTCAGAAAATGCATTACAATATGCACCAAGAATTGCCGCTTATGTTAGAGAATTAAATTATGATAGAGAAAGAATGCAAAATCCTTATCATATTGAAAAACAACATTTAAGAGAAAGAAATTATAACGAAACAACAGAACAATACGATAACAAATTAGGAGCAGGATATACAGTAGAAAAAGTTATGCCTTCTCCTTTTAGATTAGAAGTTACAGCAGATATTTGGACAACAAATACAGATCAAAAATTACAAATAATGGAACAAATATTATATTTGTTTAATCCTGATTTTGAAATACAAAAAACAGACAATTATTTAGATTGGACAAGTTTAAGTTATGTTGAATTAACAAGTGTAACATTTAGTTCAAGAACAATTCCTATCGGTGCAGACACAGAAATTGATGTTGCAACATTAACTTTTTCTATGCCAATATGGTTATCACCACCTCTTAAAGTTAAAAAATTAGGTGTAATACAAAAAATTATTATGAGTATATACGACGATGACGGCGGAATAGTGTCAGGATTAATTGATGGATCATTATTATCAAGAAGTTATATTACTCCAAACAATTATGGATTATTAGTTACAGGAAATCAATTAAGATTATTAGGAAGTACAGGTACAAGTGTAACATCAGGCGGAGATGGATTTTACACAGGTGCTAAAGAGTCTGCAAGTTTAACAAATGACCCATTTGAAACATTTGGACCACCAATTAATTGGAAAGTTCTTTTAGATCAGTATGGTAAAGTTAGAAATGATACGTCACAAATTAGATTAAAACAACCAAACGGAAACGAAATTATTGGAACTATTGCTACTAGTACTTTAGATGATACAATTTTATTATATAACATTGATCAAGATACAATTCCAGCAAATACATTAACGTCGGTTAAAAAAATAATTAATCCACTTACATATGCACCATCAAATCCACAAACAAATGATAGATATTTGATTATTGATCAAATTGGAGATTCTACTGCAACAGTACAAAGTTCAACTTGGGGAACATTAATTGCTTCAGTTGGAGATATTATTGAATATGACGGTAGTGCATGGAAAAAAGTTTTTGATGCTAGTCATCCAGATTCAACACAACATTATGTTACAAATACCAACACAGGAATACAATATAGATTTAATGGAATAGAATGGGTTAAATCATATGAAGGAATTTATACTGGTGGTAATTGGAGTATTGTATTAGATGGTGGCGAGACTACAGGTTATAATGCTAGTTCAGACGCAACTACTCCTTGATAAAATTACAATAAATTGTTATAATAAACTATGAAGGAAAATATAATCTGTTCAGGTGCTCTATTTTATTGTACATCTACCAAACGTTTTTTATTTTTGCAACGTACTGATGCTAAAACAAGAGGTACATGGGGGTTAACTGGTGGCCAAGCAAGATATACAGAGTCAGCATTTGAAGGTTTAAAAAGAGAAATAGAAGAAGAAGTTGGTACAACACCAGCTTTTAAAAAAGTAATTCCTTTAGAATTGTTTACTTCAAACGATCAAAAGTTTTTCTTTCATACGTATCTTATAGCAATTGATTCAGAATTTATTCCTAAATTAAACAAAGAACATTCAGGTTATTGTTGGACAGCTTTTGAATGTTGGCCTAAAAATTTGCATGGCGGATTAAAAAATACCTTAAACAATAAAAGTATAAAAGGTAAATTACAAACTGTTTTGGACTTAATTGTTTAATATGTTTTGGGTGTATATACTTTTATTATTATTCGTTGTTATGGCAATTACTTTTAGTAATATATGATAAGAAAATTAGTTATTTTTTTAATGGCGCTTTTTATAATTGCTATAATTGTATTATCTTTTTATGGTAACGCCGTTTATTAGGTCTCTTTTTCTTTGCATTTCCCAAATTTTAACTTGAGTTTCCCAATATTTTTCGTTTTCTAATTGTTCAGCAGAAGGTTCAGCAGTCCAAATAATATGATGTCCTGCTATCGAAATTAATGTTCCTGAAAATAAAAAGAGCTCCATTATTCATATTTATTAACCAGCACTAATTTTAACTGTTCCGCTGTCGTTCCAAAGTTGGCCTTCGTTGTTAGGATCGCTTGTTGGCAAATCTTTAGCCATAACTTTACCTGATTCGTTAACCATTACAGTACCACTTTGGTCTGGGAAAACTATATCTCTTCTTCCAGTTGCATTGGTACCAAATAATCTAGTTTTTTTATATCCTGTTGTTTGTAATATTACAGGTTTATCTACGTGAACAATTACGCCATCGTTTTGTACGATTAACATTGATTTGTGTTGTCCACCAACTCTTGTAGTAAAAACTAAAGCAGAATCATCTGTTCCTTTTTTTGCATCTCTAATTTTAGTATCAATACTTGCATAACGTATAGGATCACCGTCGGAGTTTCTGCCTTTCCATTGTATTTTTCCTAATATATCGCCTTTTGCTGGACTCTCGGAAATTCTTTCCATAGTCATATGAGGACCGCCCGCAGAAGAATCTGCTCTAGTGATCATTAATATATTATTTTCACTAGTGGATGTATTTCTTACAACAAGTTTTTCTAATACTTGTTTTTTGTGAAAGTCACCGTCTTTATCCGTTACTGGTTTATTATCAGTATCGTCGTCTTCTACTTTCATTAAACTATATCGTTTTGGCATTATTCCTCCTTAATGTATTTTTTACCTGTTAGTTTTTCAATATCTTTAATCATTTCTTCCATATTAACTCTAACAGTTTTACCTGTTTTAGTATTTCTTGAGAAGTATTCCCATTCACCTTGTTTATTGTGTGGTGAAAGTTTTGTAACGTTACCTGCTTCGTCTCTAACATATACTTCAGCACTTGCTGAATCGTCTTTAGCGTATATATGAGCATTGTTAGCCACACCAGATGGGTCACCAGACTCGACTGCCATTGCCATAACACCAGTTAATGAAACACCGGTATTTGTTGTTTGAAATTTTGTGTTATTGTTATAATTTAAATCAACAGAAGTTGCCGCATTAAAAGTAGCCATTGTTTTTGTACCGGCGGCATTCATAAATGTTTGTGTGCCTGATCTATAAAATATTGTACCTGTACCTGCGTCATCAATGTAACTGTTGTTACCATCATGATAAATTTCTAAATCACCACCAGTACCAACTTTTAATTTAACACTATCATTTAACGTAACGTGTCCTGTGTGCGTTTTTGCACCAGAAATTGTTTGTGCGTTAGTTGTTAAAACTTGTAATGACGTCGAAGCACCAGCCGCCACCCTTTTTATATGTGTTCTATAAGCATTAACAGTCGTTGATCCACCACTAGTACTTGCCGCGGATAATGTAACTGTTGTGCCTGATAATGCCGCTGTAAATGTTAATTGTCCTGTACCTTTAGTAGATACATCTGGACCATGTGAAACATATGCACCAGATCCATCACTTACAACAAACACTTCTGATATAGATGCTGGTGTACCCGATTCACCTGAGTTATAGCCAGTAACAATATAGTGAACACCAGTATATGAATCAGTTGAAAATGTATCTAGTGCTGTTGCTGAAGAAGATACAGTTGTTGCACCTACAACTCCAGTATTTGTACCAGAAGAATCCGATTCAGTATCACTTAATAAAATTCTGTACATTTTAACACCAGTGTTTGCTTCATTACCTGTTGCACGTAATCGTACATCATTACTACTAATGTCTGCTGTTAATGTTATTAATGGATCATTTCCAGTGTATACGTCGTTGTATGTTGTAATAAAAGCGTCAGTTCCGTTGTGAACAACTACACATTCTATATTTTGTAATTCAGTTTTTCCTGTATTGTTTGCACTAATATAATATTTTGCACCTCTATAAGAGCCTTTTGCCCAAGTGTCTATATTTTCTACAGCACTATCAACGTCAGAATTTAAAACAGTTGCAACGTTTCCGGTTGTTGCCGCAGTTGTTGAATCACCTAATCCTATTCTAAACCATTTAACTGAGTTTACATCTGATGTTCCTGTTGCTCTTAATCTTACAGTACTACTTTGTATGTCTGCTGTATATGTAATTTGTTGATTACTTCCAGATCTAACACCACCTCCAGATGCTACAAATGCCGTTGTATTATTATGTACTAAAGATATTTGATCAGTTGCAACTTCATCATTAATTTCATCTCTAGTTACTGCAAGATAAAATCCTGAGTCATATGAGCTAGATGTCCAAGTATCTATATTAGTTGCTGATGTAGATATTGATGTTGTTTCACCTGTTGTTGTATCGTCTGATTCTGAAGTTGCGGCTGTTGTTGCTATACTTGTCCAACCACTAGAATCATATCTTTCATATGTACTTGTATCTGTGTTATAACGTAACATACCAACTACACTAGTAGAAGGTCTACTTGCTGTTGATCCTGTTGGAAGTGTTATTGCACCTGGTTCTAATTTAATATTATTGTGTGTAATATATAAATCATCTGATGTTTGTGCGTTTGCTCTGTAAATATTTTCGGCTTCCATTCCTAATCTTGCAAAATAAATTACACTATTTGTAGAACATGAAGCTCTTAATCTTGCTTTGCCTCCAGAAACATCTGCTGTAAATGTTGCAAGAGAATTATTTCCTGTGTATAGTAAACTTTCAGATATTGTTGCGTCAGTTCCTGCCGCATTTACAGTCATAACAATTTCAGAATTTTGATATTCAGTACTTCCAGAATTTCCTATGTTTATTAAATATCTTGCAGTTTTGTATTTGAATACATCAAATGAGTCTACTGTTTCAACAGTAGAATCCATATCACTTTTTTTACCGTATAAATGATTATCTACTTCGCCTAATTTTGTTTTAGATCCTAAATCTTGTCTATATAATATTGCAGTACCAGTTGTACCAACTGTTGATGCTCCTGATAATGTTACTGTTGCTGATGATATTGCGGCACTAAAAGTATATCCATAAGCAGTTCTAGTTGATACTTTTGCATAATCGTCATGAAAAACAGTTGTACCATTGTGAGTCATACTCATTTCTGAAATTTGATAGTCACCTTGTGTTGAATCTTTTATTAATATAATATATTTTGCACCTTGTATATCTGTTTTTGTAAATTGATCTAATGTTGTTGCAGTAGAACCAATTGCTGAACTTGTTGCTATAATTTTTGAGTTTGTATTTGCAACTGTTTCATGGTGATCACCTAATGCAACTCTGTGTATTCTTAAATTTGTATGTGATGAACTATTTGTTGCGGCAGATAATTGTAACATATCTCCTGATATTGCCGCAGTAAAATCTACTATTCTTGTACTGTCTTCGTTAACGTTATGTACTGTAATAAACGGTGTAGAATCATTATGCACAATAGAAACTTTTACGTGTCCAATAAAGTTATTAGTAGTTTCTTCTATACCTATATCGTAAATAGCACCTCTAAATTCTCCTAAATCAAATTCATCTATAACTGCTGATGTAGTTGTAAGTTTATAATAATTAAATTGTTTTACTGCTGTGTTGTTTCCACCGCCACCACCACCTGACTCTGCAAATGATAATGTACCTGCACCATCAGTTTGTAATACTTGTCCATTACTTCCGTCGCTGGCATAAACCGCAACTGTACCTGTTGCATTGGGTAAAGATACTGTTCTATCTGCTGTTGGGTCTACAACTGTTAATGTAGTTTCGTAATTGTCAGCAGTTCCACCTTCAAAAATAATAGTGTTTGATGTGTTTAAAAATATTCCTTCAGACTCAAAACGCATAGAATTTGAAAGAGTTCCAGCCTTCATTACCTGAACTTGTATTTTTCCATCTTCAGTTCCGTCAGATGCATCAAAGATAGTAGAATATATTCTTCCATATTCAACTTCTTGATCGTTATCGTTTTCACCTAAAAATGATAGTTGACCTAGTTTGTCTTGGTCTGCTGGACTTCCGCTGTTTCTTTTTAATGCTATAATTGGACTTGCTGAATTACTTGCTTCTGTAGTAGTTAATGTTAATAGAGCACTCGTACCGGTACCAGAAGCTGTTAGTGTGCCTGCTGTTACTGTTGTTGCGTTTACTGTTCCGTTTATGTCTAATAATGCTGATGGGGAAGAAGTACCTATACCTACACGAGTATTCGTGACGTCAAGATAAAGTAGGTTTGTTTCAAATGCCAGATCGGTTCCGTTCCTCGTAAGGTTAGATTTTAATACCGATCCAGATATACGGCCTATAGCCATAACTCTAGGTCTCCTTTAATATGTTAGTAAGCAAATTGCTTACACAGTCTCGTTTACATTGCCGACTGACAGCAGTACACGTATTTATACGCCTAAAAAAAAAGGCGATCCGAAGACCGCCTTTAATTCTACTAAAAAGTATTAATATTTATTAGTTGTTAGTTCTCACTGCACAATTTACTAATCCAATACCTGAATCTGCTTTATCTTCTAAAGCTCTTCCGATAACATGGAAAGGACTAAATGATTCGCCAGTAGCAACTGCTCTTGCAGTTCCTTTAACTGAACTTGAAACTAGTCTTTGTCCTTTTGTTATTGCACCAGAAACTCTCACTGGAGTTCTACCTGTCATTGCAACAAATGGATGTGAATCGCTGTTTCCAGCCGCCGCGTTCATGGCATAAGCTGGTTGTGTTGATATAACACCAAAAACATTATCTGATAAGTCAGTTGTTGCTTCAGTGATCTCTGCAGATCCACCTAATTCAACTACTGCACCTTCTGCCATAGGAGCGTCTGCTTCGAAACGCTCGGCAACGTCCGCGTATGACGCCGATGTCGCTCTTGCGTGTACTACGTTGGCTCTTATGTCAACTAAAGTTGTTTCTGTTCTTGTTGGTGTTCCAACAGTATTGTCAACACCGCCGGACGCTCTTAATGCCGTAAAGGCACCGCCTGCGTTACCGTAAATTGTTGTACCGTCATCTGCAAAACCTTCGTCCCAAACCCACCAAAGATCTTCTTCAGTAGCCGCGGATGTTCCGCCTCTGTTTACTTTTATACCTGAGTATGAAGGCATACCAGAGTTAGCAGAAATATTTCTGTTAACTTCGATGATGTTATCTTCAACTGATAATGTTGAAGTGTTTATTACAGTGTTAGTTCCGTCAACTGTTAAGTCTCCGTGAACTCTAACTCCTACATCAGTAATAGTTAATTCCGCATTACCGTCAACTGTTGCTACGATTTTACCAGCACCGCCGGCTCCATCGTCTACATCAACGTTACTATTTCCTTCTGTAATTGTTGTAGATGATAAAGATGATACTGAATCGTCTACATATTTTTTATTAGCAAAATCACCGTCACTTGAAGGTGCACCTGTCGCCCCGCCTGTAATTGTATTGGCAGATGCTGACATCGTTATGTCACCACAAGATAAACCAGTGTTTACTCTAAAGTTACGTGTTGTCATGGTTCCTATTTCTCCCGCATGATTGTTAATGTTATGTTAGGTCGTAAAAAAAACGCTCTAACAGTGTTATTTACCGTTAGAGCGTTTAAAATTATCTGTAAGGTTATATTATACTCTGTTATGCACTTAATGAGTACTGTACCGTAGCCGCTTGTTGACCACCAGTTGATACTGCTTTAACATTCACAGTATTTGAACCGTCATGGACAAATGTAATTGTAGCCATGTCAGTTCCACTAGTAGTAGTTACACCGTATACGTTACCAAATGCAGTTGAACCATTATGTGTTACTAATGCTTTCATTACACCGTATTCAGAGTTACCAGAATCTTGTAAATTAATAAACAATTCTGCCGCTCTGTAAGTAGATGCGTTGAAGCTCATAATAGTTGTTGCACTTGATGTAAAGTTTGTTGAACTTGTTTCAGTTCTTGCAACTCCACCTGATGCTAATGCAGTATTATCAAAACCAGCTATTGCAAATATTCTAGCCGCGTTGTGCGGAGCAGAAGTAAATGTAATACTAGTTGAACTTACTGAATAGTTTTCAGTTGGTTCTTGATAAACGTTATCAATAAACACAAGAACGTTAGCTACTGCACTTGGTGCCGTGCTAAAGAATCCTGTAAATGTTGTTGTTGATCCATCACCTGTTGCTGAAACTTTAGATATAGTTGGTGTATCACCTGCTGTTGCTAATTGTACAAAAGTTGATCCGTCTGTACAAATTTCATATGCACCAGTTGTAGTGTTAAATCTTATAACACCAGTTGCCGCAGTTGGTCTTTGACCTGTTGTACCTACTGGAACTCTCCATGCAGTAGTGTCTCCACTACCATCTAAAGAATATACTGGTGAACTAGTTCTAATACCAATTGCATCTGCTGATCCATCTAAAAAGAAAGCGTGTGTTTGACCATTAGATTCCATTCTAAAGTCAACGT
>VTLG01002925.1_pt1 | contig 15279 bp, 22 predicted proteins | sample 4694571 | NCBI WGS metagenome assembly VTLG01 (sample SAMN12604809, study PRJNA352737) | marine metagenome | biome: ENVO:00000447; feature: ENVO:00000209|ENVO:00000569|ENVO:01000036; material: ENVO:00002151; isolation source: viral sequences binned using virsorter ...
TTGGATTGATGCCATTCAAGATTCACACGTTGTCCTGTTGTAAACGCTAAGTTGTTAGTGATACTTCCTATCGTATCTTTGATCTGTTCATCGAAATGAGCAATGTTAGACTTCATCATCGTTCTCCTTAGTAATATTTAAAAGCGTCAGTTTCACCATTGTCATTGTGTACAGTGTGGAATTGATTTAACGCTTGGATGATTGTGTTGATGGCATTGATAGTCTTTTCATTTTCTTCGTTCTCAATGTTGTCCCTCAACCGCAGCCCTAGTGACAAGTCAGGGTCTGTTTCACCCTTCTCACCCCATAGGTGTGTGATAGCGTCATGTACTTTTCCTTCCAAACAGTCGTCCAGAAAAGAAGCATTGGTGTATGCTTCAATTTGTTCTACAACTTCTTCAGGGTCGTAAGGGACAGGACTTTCGCAAGCACCTTCCCCAAAAGCCAGACTGTAAATTTCTTTCTTGAATTCTTCGTTATTCATCATCGTTCTCCAAATAAATAATTAATAAAGTGCGTGGTCTGTAGTGTGATGTTGTTCCCCCTATTCAGAACACGTACACACTACTCGCACGACTAACTGTCTCGTAGTTTCACCGACGTACTCACACAAGTGGAGCTGTCAAAGATAACAGAAGAACTTATGCGTACGCTGTAGCTGTTTTTAGACGAATGACACAACCCACCGGCTACTGGGGCTTGGGGTAGTAAAAGTTAAGAAAACCTACCCCCGTACTAATCTTCGGACGTTATCATTTCACCTAGATAAACGAATTTCTCTGGATTAAGTAAATCGTTTTTGAGAAAGTCAATCCTGTCCTCGTTTATTACTATAGCTCTCCCTCCACTCTTCCTTATCTTTTCCAGTTCAAGTTCCTGTAAAGCTGTTGTGGTATTCTTACCTGCCTTACATTCGATACCAAAAAAATTACCCTCAAGGCATCCCACTATGTCAGGTACACCACTGCGTCCATACCCACCTGTTGCAGGGAAGAAGTAATACGCCCCTGCTTCTTTAAGTAACTTAGCTACCTTCTGTTTAACTTTCTTCTCTGGTGTCATCGCCATCTTCTTCTCCTTTATAGAATACCCAATAAATATACTCAGCTATGCGTCTGCCTACATTAGTTACGGTTTCTGTAGGTGGCTCATAAGACTTAGTACACAGCACAGCAACACGTCGCGTCATCCAGTCAGGCATATCAGCAATAGGCATAGATGTTTCCATAGTACCGAACTCTGAAGAGATTACGGCGCTACCTAAATAAAGTATGGTAGCTGTATCCCCAACAAATTCGACTCGGTAACATGACTCGTTATGCTCTTGTGTCTCTTTAATAATTTCTCTGCCCTCACTTAGGTTAAAAACTTCTTTAGGTAACACCATTCAACCTCCTGTAGTATCCGCGCATCTTGGGTGATCCGCATTTAGTTCTCTTTGATTTTCTTGAGTCCCATGTATCCCTCACTACGCCATCAATGACGGCCACGTAATGCCGAGTAAGACAAGCAATATAAGTACCTTTTTGAGGTATGTCTTTGAGGTACTGGCCTTTCGTTAGCACTACCTTCCATCCACGATCTAACAGAAACTTATGTGACACTGGTGTACTTGTGCCGTTCTGTGTAGATGTGTCTAGGCCACCTGACATTTCCGTGTTAAGTTTATCAAGGTGTCCACGTGTCTCTCTATACTTCAGTCCATTGGCTATGCAGATAGAGCGAGGTACGCAGTCCCCTACTCCACTACCTTTGTAACCTGCAAGCTCCCTACCACCATCATCTTTTACATATCTCATACTGTCTCCTTACACTTTAATGTGTAGTGTCTTGCCTGTCTTAGGCATAGCTCGTTTGTTGTTCAAGATCCCCCACAGTACAGGCACGTTCCATGTACCCCACTTACTACCGACATACCCATCGGTTAGTACAATGACTGCTTGTGCCTTGATGTCTTTGTCCTGTATGTAATCAGGCACACAACTTATGATCGTACCCCCACCACCCTTGGGCTTAGTGGTTTGTGTAAGTTGTTCGATGGGCAGACCACCGTTACCGTACGATTCATCACCACGTACCTCAGTGTCCCAGTACAGTACGCGAACAGCTTCGGGCTTGACGGTATCACATACACCCTTGATCTCAGTGATACATCGGGTTAGTGCTGGTTGCCCAATGCTACCTGATGTGTCGATAGCAATGATTAACTCACCCACTTGTTCGCTGATACCACTGGGTCGTAAGACACCCATCGCCATGTGCCTACGGCTTGGCCTACGCCATGTACTGTCATCGTTACCACGACAGGTTGAGGTAATGAACTCACGCAATGCTGCCCGCCAATCAACTTCGGGTTGAAGTAACTGCTCAACGGCCAGACTTCCACCACCACCCACCTTACCTGCCGTCAATGCTCCTTGACGTATGGCTTGGTCGATCTCTCTGGATAACTCACGTTGTTCCTCGGCACTCATCTCTTGAGCACCTTCCCAATCATGTTCGTCTAACCCTGCACCCTCACCCTCACCCTCACCTTCCTGTTGGTCTGGGTTATCCTCCTTCTCTTTCCTAAGTGCCGCATACACATCACCCTCGTGCATGTTGCGATACTGCTCATCAAGCAGCCCGATGTAATTACCGTCATCATCCACAGGCATAGTGGCGAACCCATCCTTGTTCTCGTCAGTAATCATCAGGTTAATCACATAGTCACATGCTTTGTTGGCTAACTGTGCATCCTCTTCGTACAAGTGTTGCCATGAAGTAAGATGTCTAAACAACATGTGGTAAGTCTCATGTAAGATAAGGAATCTAAGTTCCGCATCACTCAGTGAGTCAACAAACGCACGTCCGTAATAACAATTCTTACCGTCCGTGTAAGCTGTCGGTACATCCTCCTTGACCGTGTGTGTACCTATCAGCAATGCACCACCAAGGGCTACGTACTTGGGGCAGCCCATGATCGCGGTCATTGCTTTGAGGATACGTTGCTCGGCTGTTAGTTCTAGGTTTATAGCTAACATGTTTACTTACCCCCCTTCGTTTTATCCGCACTGAATTGGTAGTTGTTAAGCACACACCACTGTCCATACTCCCTAGTCTGAGCAATGATGTCTTGACGTGTGTATCCCTCTTTCTTTACCCCATTGACGAACATTGCCTGTACTGGTTTAGGTAACCTGTCCATGTAATTTATCCAAGGCACTGCCCAATCACGCTCTATGGTTGCCAGTGCTTGGTACACCATCATGCACTGAGCGGAAGGACTGTCCGGTACAATGGCAGTGAGAGGGTCAGCTTTTATCTCCTCCTTTGTAGGTAACTTGTCAGATAGGGCAATGAATGCCGCTAGATTCAAGGCCGCATCTTTCCCAATCGTACCCACAAGCAGTGCTGTTATCTGAGAGTCTGACAACAGGTGACGTTGCTTGAGTATGTAATCTGCCCGCTCTCCACCTCGCGGTGTAAAGAAAGAAGTTCGTGTACTTTGTGGGTGAAAGATAAAAGGATTCTCGTCTGGATTATCAGGGTAATCCTCGTGGCTATGAAAGAGTTGGGGTGTCTGCTTGTACCATCCCAGTAGTGAACGTTCGTACCCCTTGTTGATGCCATACTCAATCGCTTCTATGTTGTCAGGCTTACGCATTGTTATCTCAGTAATGCGATCACGAGAGTGTGCAGCAATGATGTCACCGATACCCTCACTCCCTAAGTTAGTGGTGGCGAATACAATACTGTCTTCGTGTAACTCGTACCCACTGTGCTTACGCTCTAGCATGATGCGGTTGAATGCCAGTATCACTGAGCGGTTGCACTTACCCAACTCGTCTATCATCAAGATGATGGGTTGGTTTGGTAGATGTAGCCCTAGCTCTACCAACGGCACTGTCTTGAATGTCTTACCATCCTCTGAGTACTTGACCATGAACAAGTCAGCACTGTCAGTCAGTGTCGTACCATCTAGGTAAACAGGTATATGGTTGGGTAGCATGGTTGCAAGGATAGGTAAGATGGATGACTTACCCGTACCCATATGCCCACTGACCAACACTGTGATCTTAGACCCAACAGTGAATATCAGCTCGGCTACCTCGTTAATAGATTGTGCATAGATTTTTTGTGCGTTCATCGTTTTTCTCCGGTAAGGGTGACCACAAGTGTAGTCACCCGTTAGTTAAGTTTGTTGCTGTTATGGTTGGTATTATAAGGTTATGTTGAGTTAAGTCAACTGTATACCCCACCCCACTAGAAACCTAGCGAGGGTAGAGTGCTGATGATCTTATCAACTTCGCTCTTGGTCTTGGCACGTAGTGTAGGACTGTGCCGTAATTTATCGGGAGTGACCCCTGCCAGTGTTGCCTCCAGTTGTTTTTGTATGGCCGTCAGTGCGGGGTCTGCACCTAAGTTACAGGTACGAATCAACTTGACGATGTTGAGTATGTTATCCACCAAGGTATTTCTAAACCCTGTCTTGTCGGCCTCCTCAACATAATCAAGCCCCTTACTCATACGCTCCAGTGGCTCCTTCAATCGGTCAGCAAGATCCTGCTTCACCTTGTTGACTCTATCTACCACAACTTGTTTGTACTGATCACGAGCTTCCTTGACCGCTTGGTTACCTACGTCTACACGCCAGTCACCTATGTCAGGCACAACCTCAATGGGGAAACTGAACTTGAACTTGGTGCGGAACTCTGCAACTGAGGGGTACTCGTCGGGGTTGAACATATCTCCGAGTGCCTCTTCTGCCCTAGCTTTGTCGTTGGGATAAGCTTCTATCACACGTTCCGATAATGCCCAGAACTCTCGTTTAAACTCCTCCATCTCATTCTTGTACTCAATGAGGTTCTCATTCGACACCAGTCTGTCGCCCAGATCACCCCAAGGTACAGTCTGCAAGCGGTGCGCGGTGCGTATAGCCGAGACCAACTTGGTCAGCTCAGTATGTAAGGTAGAGCTAACAAGTTTTTTGTGTACGTTAGCTGCACCTGTTTTAGCATTGTTGTGTGCCAACACTTCGCGGGTAGCTTTTTTATCCAGCTTACGCATGGTCGGTATGCTGATAGATAACCCCACTCGCATTGATGAAGTGGCAATACTTGGTACAACAACTTCGGGTAAGTCTAGTTCTCCTGTCTCATTAAGATCTGTCATATCATGCTCCGCTAGTAATCCTTGAAGGGTTGATGGGTCTTGTGGTGCGTTCTCAATATAGTTAGTCATCGTTATTGCTCCTGTTGGTTGTTGGATTTATCTAAGTCGATCAAGCATCCCTCTAACATTTTTTCCTTACTCAATAATCGGTCATCTACCATACGTCCTTGGTCAGCAATCTTGGTGCGTACTTCTTCCAGTAAATCTTCTAAGTCTTCTTTATGTATTTGCATTGTCTTACTCCTTCTAGTTCTAGTGTTGCTACAAACTCTTTTGTCAAAGGCAACTCCACTACATCTCGCACTCGCAAATCAGGGTAGTGCTCTTTTGTGTACTCGGTTGCCGCTCCTCTTGCGTCTATGTCGTACTCATCTCGGTCATAAAAATTGACATCAATTTCTTCACGCATGGGTGTCCCTCCCTCCGTTACTTTCCACCCACAAAAGTCAAGAGCAAGTTCCCCATAGGGTATATATTTAATTCTTAATCCAATCATCGTCTTACTCCTTCTAGTTCTAGCATTACGCCAGTGAAAAAATAGAAACCAGTCACCACTCCTAACACTATGGCAATAGCTCCTAACCCCTTTAAATATGGTAACCACCAAGGCAAGCGGTCATCGGCCCACGTGTATTGGTTATGCGGGTCGTGTATGTTTAAGTGTTCCTTATTCATTCCCACTCTCCTTTTTGTTCGTAAACTGTGATGGTTAAAACACTAGCCATAGGTGTCTGTCCAACCTTCCCATCTCTAACGGTATACACTCTGTCCCTAAAAGCATCTCGACCAGAGTGTTGATACTTAATAAAGTCGGAGTCTGGGAACCGTTGTTCCAGTGCCTCGTATGGGCTTGTAGCTTTGTGTTCTGTCGTTTCAAAATCTCTGTATGTCGCAGCTATTTTGTAAGTTTTAATAGGGTTCATCATTGTTCTATCCTCCAAACTCTTCACGTAGTGATTCTAGGAAGTACTCGTCATTGAGTACTGGGTCACTATCGAAACGGAATCGGTGTTCATTAGGGATCTTGACTGTATCTGTCCCGTCATCGGTAATGATGCGAACGTGCGTTTGTGCGTTCGTGTTGCCTATAATTTGTAATTGCATATCGTTATCCTCCAGTAAGTTAGGTGACCACACATGTGGTCACCCTACATCGCGTAAGTGTAAAAACCTGTCTCGTGTACTGCGTAGACTATGTAACTGTAGTCTGGGCCATCTATGATCTCGACTAGATGAACTATTCTTTTTGGTCCGGCATGCCCACGCACTCCGTACCCGTCTCTTACTTCTATTTGTCCTAAATAATTGTTACGCATATCGTTATCCTCCAGTAAGTTAGGTGACTACACATGTGGTCACCCTGTTGATGTACTGCTCTCCCCACCAACAAGATCTATTATCTCAAACTTGTTTGTCTAAGTCAAGCTATATAAACATGTTTTTTGTAAGTGGGGTAATTAAACTAATTAAACTTTTAGGGTCAGGCAAAAAGTTTAAAATGAATTCAACAACCACGCGGCCTGTGGGATAAATAAACCAATTAAACTAATTAAACCACCAAATGAGCACTCAGCGTTTATATGCAAAAGGGGGTAGCTCTTTTGAAGATCTAAAACCTTTTGTCTCTTGTTTTTACCTACGGCCTATTCTGGTGGTTTAATTGGTTTAATTGGTATAAAAAGAAATAATAATAATAATATATATATATAAGTAAGTAATACTAAATAAAACTAAAACAAACTGAAATTGTAAATGGGAAAAATCGAGTTGTATTTAAACTTTTTTGGATTTACCGAAAAGTTTAATTGGTTTAATTAGTAGGGAAGGTGACTACACTTGTGGTCAGCTTTGTTCCTGTAGTAGCAGTTAGCTATACAGGAACTGGTATTTACCGCCAGCAGTTAGCCGTTGAGGAACTGGTATTAGTGAAGTGGCAGTTAGCGATTCGGGAACTGGTATTAAAGAATTTAAGACCAAAAAAAAGGGAGACCCGAAGGTCTCCCTAAAGATGTTGCTGTGTTACTTAGCCTTACTGTTTATTACCTCCAAGGCTTTCGCTGCGCGTTTACATGTAGATCTAGCAATGTCGATCACTTGCGTACATGCGTTTATCATCGACTGTTGGTGAAGATCAGGTTTATCAATCGCCTGATAGAATGCTAGCCGAGGCGCGAAATGGTAAACATCGCGCTCGTATGAGGTCTCGATATTTTCTAATGCGCTGATACCCGCTAACTCTTCGACTCCCTTCGTTACAGCATCGTTATAACTGACATCATCGCGCGTCTGGGATACTGGCGGATTACCTTGTTTTTTCTGATTGCCAGTGACCTTGCCTCCCGCGCCGCGCTTCTTAGGCGCTTTACGTTGATCGACTACGCCAGTACTCAACCATCGCCTATAATTCGCCATCTCGCGCTTAACCATTGTATTGATTCCATCCTTGACCTTTTTCATGGTTAACTTACATCCTTCTAATTTGGCGCTATTCTTTAGGGTAGGATTCGCTAATTCCTCAATTAGTTTACCCTCTAGTTTATTCCTAGCATCATACGTGGCGATGGCGATAGTGATAAATGAATCACGTGCTAGCGCGACCTTCTCTAATGGTACGCGCGGTTTAATCGACTTATAGAAAATCAAACGACTCTCTTCAGCTTGCAAGCCATCGGTAAAAGCTGTTACGCCTTTATCACACTGGCCATCGGTTAAAGCGATAACTAAAGATTTCTTAGCCGTAGGTTTCTTAACAGTAGGTTTCTTTTTCATACGTATTGCTCCAATAGGTGACTACATATGTAGTCAGTTATGCGCGAATGTGCGCGGTATCGCATAGACGTGTTTGCCTAAACGATGGTGCTATTAGACCTTATATAAACATGTTTAGGTAGTGTGTTTTGTATTTTTTAGATATCCCCTGTTTTATATAGGGAGGCGCTTAATTAGACCCCACCCCCCACCCCTACCAACCGTTTAGTCAAGGACACCCCCCGCGCGTCAGTACATACTAATACGCAGAAATAAATTACAATTCCCCACGAAAATGACCCCCACCCCTCTTTTATACAAACGTGTCTGCCTAGACCCCACCCCTTTGTTTCACGTGAAACCCCCCTATAGGAGTCCCAACAGTCTGTTGCAAAAATAATTTTTCGTAACTATACTTCGCAAAACAGCTTAATAGCTTGCAAAGGTGCGTAACAGATGGCTTTAGCCCTCACTCCTGAATTCGGTATTGAAATTCCTGACAATATCCCTTACATGGATCTGCGGGTAAGAGCCGAAGCAGCTTGCAATACGATAAAAGAATTAGAGAAACACGGCCTCGACACTACCCCCACGGATATAGATAACGAAGTAGCGGCTACGTTACTTAACTCTTATGCTGCCGATATTCAAAAAACTTCTTCTGCGGTAACCAACCACCGATTCAGTGACCTCACCCCTGCTGCCATTATTCAAACTAACGAGATAGTGAAAGAGTTTGGACAAGTCGTAGCGGCACAAGCGGCTGAAATTAGAAACATGGTGGTCAACAAACTTATTCTGGAAACAGAAAGCCAGAAGGACAGTACCCGAATACAAGCATTAATAAGTTTAGGTAAGATGACTGAGGTAGGTCTTTTTACTGACCGTAAAGAAATTACAGTAACTCATCAGAATGCCGATGAACTTCGTGAGAAGTTACGCGAAAAACTTGAGGTGTTGAAAAAGAATGCGGATGGAGTGTATGAAGTGGTAGGGCATGACTCCAGTACATAACCCCGCTGCTTACAACACAGACTTGGGATTACTCCCTACTGCGTCTTCTATTACTTTTACCCCCGAAGATATTGATCTTCTCCTACAAAACCTAAACACTTACTCTCCAGAAGAACAAGAAGAGATCCTTAAAATTGTAGAGGAGTTAGAAGTCCAACAACGTGCGGAAGCGGCGTATAAAGATCTAATAGAATTCTGCAAACAGATGCAGAGTGATTATAAAGTAGGAAAACACCACAGGATATTGGCTGATCTCTTGATGGAGATTGAGCAGGGTAAGGAGTATGACGAGGAAGGAAAAGAGCTAACCCCTCTAGGTAAGGACAGGATATGTGTCAACATGCCCCCTCGTCATGGTAAAAGCCAGCTTATTTCTATCTATTTCCCTGCATGGTTCTTAGGACGTAACCCCGACAAGAAAGTATTGATGGTATCGCATACCACTGATTTAGCTGTAGATTTTGGTCGTAAAGTGCGTAACCTCATCGCTACCCCGGAGTACCAAGCGATTTTCCCCACTGTAAAACTAGCGATAGATTCAAAGTCAGCAGGACGATGGAACACCAGCGTGGGTGGTGAATACTTCGCCTGTGGTGTGGGTTCGGCCCTTGCAGGTCGTGGTGCTCACTTGTTGCTCGTTGATGACCCACATAATGAGCAAGACATTATTAATGGGAATTTGGATGTTTTTGATAAAACCTATGAGTGGTTTACCTTTGGTGCTCGTACACGTCTGATGCCCGGAGGTCGGATAGCCATCGTACAAACGCGGTGGCATCTGGATGATTTGACTGGGCGTGTGGTTCGGGACATGTCTCAAAATGAATTATCCGATAAGTATGAAGTAGTCGAGTTCCCTGCCATCCTTGAAACTAATAATAAAGCTAACCCGGAACAAGTTGTTGAAAAACCGTTGTGGCCCGCGTTTTTTGATTTGGATGCTCTCTATCGCACGAAAGCTTCTATGCCGGTGTTTCAGTGGAATGCCCAGTATCAGCAGAAACCCACCGCAGAAGAGTCAGCGTTAGTGAAACGTGAGTGGTGGATGACGTGGGAACAGGAAGATCCTCCTCAATGCGAGTATCTAATAATGACGCTCGACGCAGCGGCTGAAAAGAACAACAGGGCTGACTTTACGGCACTTACTACGTGGGGTGTGTTTTTCCATGAAGAAGAGAACTGCCATTGTATTATTCTCTTAAATTCAATTAAGAAACGGTTAGAGTTCCCAGAGCTAAAAGAACTAGCTATGGAAGAATATGAAGAGTGGAACCCGGATGCGTTTATTGTAGAGAAGAAAAGTAGTGGTACGCCGTTGTATCAAGAGATGCGTAGATCAGGTTTGATGGTGCAAGAATATACACCACACAGAGGTTCAGGTGATAAAACAGCGCGTTTAAACTCAGTTGCTGATATAGTACGTTCAGGATTGGTATGGGTTCCACAAACACGTTGGGCAGAAGAGTTAGTAGAAGAAGTAGCGGGATTTCCGTTTATGTCCAATGATGACCTTGTAGATACAACGATAATGGCACTTATGCGTTTTAGGCAAGGTGGATTCATAACACTTCCATCCGATGAACCAGAAGAGCAGCAATACTTTAAGCAGCGTAGAGGCGGGTACTACTAATGGCTATTGAGAAAAGTTTATTTGCAGGGCCACAAGGTGAAGAAGTTGAAGTGGTGGAACAGTTAGAAATTGCTATCGAACCAGAAATAACGGCACTGGACGACGGTGGTGTAGAGATAACATTAGTCCCAGATCTAGCAGACTCAGATCTTGCTAATGCACCGTTCGATGCAAACCTTGCAGAATATATGGACGATGGACAGTTGAACCAGCTATCTAGTGAGCTAGTGCAAGCAGTGGATGGGGACATAGGCTCACGTCGTGATTGGGCTGAGACTTTTGTTAAAGGGTTGGAAGTTCTGGGATTTAGCTATGAGGACAGGACTGAACCTTGGGAAAATGCCTGTGGTGTATATAGCACCGTACTAGCAGAAGCGGCGATAAGATTCCAAGCAGAGGCTATGAGTGAGACATTCCCAGCGGCTGGCCCTGTAAAGACACAGATACTCGGTGAAATAACGCGAGAGAAAGAAGACGCAGCTCTGCGCGTTAAAACCGATATGAACTACGAGCTGACTGATGTGATGGTGGAGTACAGGCCAGAGCATGAACGCATGTTATACAGCCTTGGGTTGGCTGGGTCAGCGTTTAAAAAGATTTATTTTGATCCAAGTATTGATAGACAGACCGCAATCTACATCCCAGCGGAAGACATGATCGTCCCTTACGGCGCATCTAACCTAGAATCAGCCGAGCGTGTTACTCATGTGATGCGTAAGACCAAGAATGAAATGGTAAAACTGCAAGATCAGGGGTTTTATCGGGAAGTAGACCTCGGTGATCCGGTATCTTTTACGACTGACATCGAAGAAGCCAAGGCTGAACAGTCTGGAATCTCTCTTTCTGCGGATGATCGCTACGCGGTGTATGAAATTCACGCGGATATTGTGATTGACGAGGTAGATGGGGCAGATAAAGACGCAGATTCCTTACAAATTGCCAAGCCTTACGTTCTTACTATTGAGAAAGGCACAGGAACAGTGTTGGCAATACGTCGAAACTGGAACCCTGACGACCCATTGATGTTGAAACGACAGCATTTTGTCCATTATGCGTACGTTCCGGGGTTTGGTTTCTATGGTCTTGGTTTAATTCACATTATTGGTGGCTATGCACGAGCTGGAACCTCCATAATTCGACAATTAGTTGACGCAGGTACGCTATCTAACCTGCCGGGTGGTCTGAAATCGCGTGGAATGCGGGTAACTACGGGCGATACCCCCATCGGGCCGGGTGAATTCCGTGATGTGGACGTGCCTAGCGGGTCAATCCGCGAGAATATCCTCCCATTACCCTATAAAGAGCCAAGTCAGACGTTATTGGCCTTATTAGACAAGATAACCGAAGAAGGCCGACGTTTAGGGGCTATTTCGGACATGAATATCTCCGATATGAGTGCCAATGCACCTGTCGGAACCACATTAGCTCTCCTAGAGCGTACATTAAAGCCAATGGCGGCGGTTCAATCGCGTGTCCACTACGCAATGAAGCAGGAATTCAAACTGCTCAGAGCGATTATGGCTGAGTACGCTCCACTAGAGTACAGTTATGAGCCTGACCGTGGTACGCCTCGCGCCCGCCAAGCCGACTATGCCACGGTGGAAGTAATTCCTGTCAGCGACCCCAATAGTAGTACGATGGCACAGCGCGTTGTGCAATATCAAACCGTACTACAGATGGCACAGGCTACCCCTCAAATCTATGACCTACCCCAACTGCATAGGCAGATGATTGAAGTCTTAGGGATTAAGAACGCAGACAAGTTAGTACCAACTGATGATGATCTTAACCCTGTTGACCCAGTAAGTGAAAATATGAATGCGTTGGTGGGTAAACCTATAAAAGCTTTTATATATCAAGACCATAGAGCACACATTGTTGCACACGAATCTTTCCTTGCTGACCCGCAAATTGCTCAAACTATTGGTCAAAACCCAATGGCTAATCAAATTGTAGGTGCGTTAAAAGCGCATATAGCCGAACACACTGCCTTTTTATATAGACAGCAGATGGAAGAGAAGATTGGTGCTCCATTACCTGCACCTAACCAAGAACTTCCCAAAGAACAGGAAGTACTTCTTGCACAACTCATCGCTACCGCAGGACAGCAGCTTACTAAACAGAAACAAGCAGATGCAGCACAAGCGGCAGCACAGCAAAAAGCACAAGACCCTGTGATTCAGATGCAACAAAAAGAGCTAGAACTTAAAGCAGGTGAGCTACAGCGTAAAGCGGCTAAAGATGCAATGGACGGTGCGCTAGACCAAGAACGAATTGATTTGGATAAAGAGAAAGCGCAGACAAACGCAGTGCTTGAGGCTAGTCGCATAGCCGCGCAGAACCAAGCTACTGAAGCAAAGAATGACGTAGAAGAAGCCAAGGTCATTATTGACATGGCTAAAGCTGCTGGCGAAGAAAAACGAACTAGAGCAGAAGCGCATCGTGATGCGTCTGAAGCCTACCGCGATGACCGAGAGGATAGATAATGGCAAAGACTGTCTTTGAAGTATTGGTAGAAAAACTAACAGACCAGAAACGGTCTAGCGAAGAATTTATAAGGACTGGCGCAGCTAAAGACTATGCCGACTATAAAGAAGTGTGTGGTGTGCTTCGGGGTCTGGACACCGCATTACGAGAAGTAAATGACCTCTCGCGTATACACATGGAAAACCAAGATGACTGAAATGACAGCCTTAGAAATAAAACGTAGAGATAAGCTGCAAGAGGAAGAAGTAGCGCAAGAAAAGCTAGATGCCCTTATCCCCAAGCCTGTGGGGTACAGAGTACTTATTGCGTTACCTAACATAGAAGACACTTTTGCTGGTGGTATAGCAAAAGCAGCCAAGACACTCCATGAAGAGTACATCCTATCTACGATAGGGTTAGTGCTGGACATGGGCGAGCAAGCGTATGCAGATAAAGACCGATTCCCTACTGGCCCTTGGTGCAAACAAGGTGACTACGTAATGTTTCGGGCCAATACTGGCACACGCTTTAAAGTCGGCAAACAAGAGTATCGTCTGATGAATGATGATTCTATTGAAGCTGTCGTTGATGATCCGAGCGTAATAGCTCGCGCAAACTAAGGAGTAGGTTATGCCTATACAGAAAGTAGAGTATGAATTTCCTGACCCAGATAAGATAGAAGCTGCTGCTGAAGTAGAAGTTAATACACCGGAAGAAACAGCAGACATAGAAGTGGAGGGGGCTGTAGGGCGTGAGGTCATGCAGAAACCTAAGAAAGAACCTGCTGAAGTCAAAGTAGTAGAAGACAAGGAAGTAGAGGTTGAAGTAGTCGATGATACTCCTAAAGCGGATAGAGGACGTAAACCGTCTGACCCACCTGAAGAAGTAACTAACGAGGAGTTAGAGAACTACTCGGATAAAGTTAAAAAACGAATTCAACACTTTAGTAAAGGCTACCATGATGAGCGTAGGGCTAAAGAAGCAGCGGAGCGGCAGAAAGAAGAAGCCGTGGTCTATGCCCAGAAACTTGTGGCGGAAAATAAAAAACTTAAAGGTAGTGTAGATCAAAGCCATAACACACTAATTGAGTCAGCTAGAAAACAGACCGAAGGTGAAGTGGCAATAGCCAGTAAAAAATACAAAGAAGCTTATGAAAGTGGTGAACCCGATGCGATTGTGGCGGCTCAAACGGAGTTAAACAAAGCGCAAATAAGGGCAGAAAAAGTACAGGGGCTTAAACCCCGTGCTGTTACTACAGAAGAAGCAACTTTACAACCGCAACAAAATACTGTTCAATCGCAGGTAGAACAAACGCAAGAGCCTGTCAAGGATGAAAGAGCTGAAGCATGGCGCGATGAAAACCCGTGGTTTGGTTCTAACGATGAGATGACAGCACTGGCGTTAGGATTACATACAAAACTGACGAAGGATAAAGTTAATCCCCAGTCAGACGAATACTACGAGAAAATTAATTCTCGGATGCGCGAATTGTTCCCTGATGAATTTGATGAGGGGATAGAAGATGAACCGGAAACACCCAAGAAGAAATCGAGCAATGTGGTTGCACCCGCTACGCGGAGCACAAAACCTAACAAGGTTACATTATCGCAAACACAAGTTGCTTTAGCGAAACGTCTTGGTGTACCGCTGGAAGACTACGCCCAACAGGTTGCAGATTTAAGAGGAAACACAAATGGCTGAGAACAGACTAGACAGAGAATTAGACACCAAAGAAAAGAAAGCCCATAAACCGGCATGGAAGAGGCCAGAGCTTTTACCTGACCCTACCCCGCAAGAAGGCTATACTTTTCATTGGGTTCGCGTTTCTACTAACGGTCAGCCTGATCCGACCAATGTTTCTTCTAAGCTACGAGAAGGCTGGGAGCCGTGCAAAGCCTCAGACCACCCAGAGATTCATCTGGTTAGTATTGAGAATGATCGCTTTAAAGACAATATTGTCATGGGCGGTTTAATGCTTTGTAAAGCCCCAAAAGAGCTTGTCGAGGAACGCAGCGCTTATTATCAAGAAACTAATGAAGCGCAAATACGTTCTGTAGACAATAATTTAATGCGAGAGTCTGACCCTAGAATGCCAATGTTTAATGAACGGTCTACTAAGGTTACTTTCGGTAAAGGATAATTAGGAGATATTCTAATGGCTACAACAGCAACCCCTTATGGGTTAAAGCCTTTGAATGAAATCGGGGGGCTTCCGTACGCGGGATCAACTCGAAAGCTTCCTATTACTTCTGGCTACAATACTAACC
>VTLG01005449.1_pt1 | contig 15278 bp, 6 predicted proteins | sample 4694571 | NCBI WGS metagenome assembly VTLG01 (sample SAMN12604809, study PRJNA352737) | marine metagenome | biome: ENVO:00000447; feature: ENVO:00000209|ENVO:00000569|ENVO:01000036; material: ENVO:00002151; isolation source: viral sequences binned using virsorter ...
CTGTTGAATTATTTTCTAATGCTTCATGACCGATAGCTACGTTAGCATTACCACTTGAGTTAAGTTTTAATGCTTGTCTACCAACAGCGACATTATTACTTTGATCAGTTGATGTTGATAGAGCTTCTCTACCAATAGCAATGTTATAATGTCCTTCGTCATTTGCATCTAATGCATCTTTACCTATAGCAACGTTACCAACTCCTGTTGTGTTCGCATACAGAGCTTGATGACCCACAGCTACGTTATCATAACCTGTAGTAGTGGAAGATAATGCAGCAGAACCAACAGACGTATTATGATCTGCTGTTGTTGCAGCATCTCCAGCTCTTGCACCGATACAAGTATTATGTTCTCCCTCTGTGTTTGCGTGACCTGCATTTTCTCCTACAGCAGTATTATAACCTCCAATTGTACTATCTTCTAATGCGTTAGCACCTACAGCAGTGTTATAAGCTCCAATTGTATTCATCTCTAAAGCAAGATGACCTACAGCAGTGTTTTCACTTGCAGTAGTGTTAGTAGATAAAGCATGATCACCAACAGCAGTATTGTTGTTTCCAGATGTATTAGAATATAATGCTCTTGCACCAAAAGCGACACCAGATGTAGCAGTATGTGCTTCTAATGCTCTATAACCAAAAGCAGTATTATTGTTAGTAGTAGTAACTGCCGCGAGTGCATTAAAACCAAAGGCATCATTATGTATTCCTGTTGTGTTTAATGCTAATGCACTAGCACCAACAGCAGTATTTTGATTTGCAGTATTTGCACTTAAGCAACCATATCCTACACCAGTATTACTAGCTCCAGTTACTACTGCATCTAAACAATAAGCACCAACAGACGTGTTTTGAGTTCCACTGGTATTTGCTTCTAATGCAGCTCTTCCTACAGCTGTATTAGCTGCTGCAGTGTTTGCAGCTAAAGCACTAACACCTACAGCAGTATTATTATCTACTGTTGTAATAGCTCCTAAAGAGTTTCTACCAATAGCAGTATTATAACTACCTGTTGTCAGTGCATCTAAAGCAATATCACCAAGCGCAGTATTAGAATCACCAGTTGTTATCGCAGTACCAGCGTCATGTCCAATTAACGTATTAGATGTTGCATCTGTACCAGTAAAGCTATCTCCTGCACTCGTACCAGCTACAGTATTGTCTTGTGCGTCACTTGTTACACCAACATCAGCCCAAGAAGCCACACCTGCTGTAGTAGCAACTAAAGCTTGACCGTTAGCTGTTGGTACTGCTGCTGGTAAGGTTAAAGCCCAACTAGAACCTAAGCCATTTGCTCCTCTAAGAGTGGTTTTAACTGATACCAATCCACCACTGTCATCTACTAAATCTATTTCTGCTCCTGTGCTTGCATCCTTTCCATTAATTACTAACTTAGGAGCATCAATATAAACGTAAGATGAATTAAATTCTGTATTTAAAGTATTACCATTGAATATATTAACGACTGGTGCTTTTAAATTAATTCCAGAACCAGATGTTGTAGTTTCAAAATCCCACGAATTAGTATCAGTATAATCAATTACTCCATCATTACTGGAACCAAATCTAACTGCTACGTTGTCATTAAAGTCAATACCTGTAGCACCGCCTACAGAAGCCCATGTTAGACCACCTGAGTTACCAGACTGAGCTGATAAGAACTGTCCGTTAGTAGGATTATTAGATACTTTTAACTTTTCTTCACTAACTACATTAGTCTGTATAGCTGCTTCAACAATACTGTTAGTAGCAGGTACATTGACTGAGGTAGCTGAACCAATTAAGGTTACAAATACACTAGCACCTGAACCAGGGGCTGTACAGAATTTAATTCCATTAGTACCTTCTAAATGGAAACCTTCATTACTAGCACTCCAAGACGTAGAGTTAGGTTTTTGTAAGACACCATTTACACTAATTAGAAGTTGACCAACGGATGTAATACTAGCTGCACTACCTCCATCTCTTAAATCAAAACTTAAATTAGTATAGTCAGGTGTACCAGATGTAGCTCCATCAGGCACTACTGTTAATAATTTATAATCTCCAACTGATGTGACAGCTGCATAATTAGAGCCGTCATAGACTTTCATTGTGTTTGCAGCGGTATCAAACCAAAGATCACCCTCTTGTAAGGCAGAACTATCTGGATGAGCACTAGGCGCACTTCCAGCTACTTGATACCTATCACCAAAGTCAGATACAAGTGTCTGAGCATTAGCTACGCCAGCTTCATCTACTACTAATCTATGATAAGTATATACAGGACCAGCATTATAAGCCGTATCATTCTGGGCAGTAGTCTGGACTAGCATCCCTTTGCCAGCCGCTATTGTTGAACTATGAAGAGAAGAATCAATACCATTAATCGTAACGGCTGTTCCTCCTTGTGTTGCAGCATTAGTAGCAATTCCAGAACCATTAACTACTAGGCCACCTGCATCTGCAATAGAAACAATAGTACCTACACCGTTATCTGGGTCTGGGTGAGTATTTGGAAATTGATTCTCAGCAGTTATTGGTATAAAACCACCAGTATCATTTAATAAATTAACTATCTGATCGTTAACGGCTTTTGCAGTCGGTAACTGTACGTCAGTAGAACTACCGCTAACTGCTGTGACAATGCTCTTGCCATCCAGCAAGTTAAGCTCCGTAGTAGTAGAGGTAAGAGCCGTACTACTTGCCAGAATAGATGCAGTACCTGCCTGCATACCAGCAAGCGTTGTGAGATCGGAGTCAAGGGGCTGTGATGTTGCTGCAATGTAAGCTTTAGTTGATTGTTGTGTAGGTACCTTAGTAGCTGAATCTGAAGAGAAATTATCTTCATCAACAACAAACTGCATAGCAGCTGTGGTTGTATCGCTGTTCATCACAGCTCCAGCAGCATTTACATTAGTAGCATCTGTTACATCAGCACTAGCTTCTATAGCGTTTAACTTAGAGTGATCTGCATCTGTAAAGACATTAGAATCAGTAGCACTTTCTACAAGAACTCTTATCTCTGCAGCTGTTTGATCATCAGCAGCGTTAGTGTCTATAGCATTTAGCTTAGTATGATCAGCATCAGTAAAGACATTGGAATCTGTAGCAGCTTCTACAGCTGCTCTAATCTCTGCATTCGATTGATCTGCTGTAGCACCATCTTCTACGTTAATCATTGTACGTAGAGCTGCTGGTGCTATTTCTTCTATAATACCTGCACCAGATGAATCTCTACCTAGTACTCTATCTGTAGCTGATACATTTTGTACTTTAGCATAAGTTACTTGATCATCAGCTATATGTATAGTATCTATAGACCCATCAACATACTGGTCACTGTCAACTGAGTTAGCTGACATGTGTTCTAAATCAATTGAACCTGCTACATAATGCTCTGAATCTATAGAATCGTCTTTTATTAACGTACCATCTATAGCATCAGGTTCTATATCATATTTCTGTATTAACTGATCATCTTGCTCTTCTAGGGCACGTAAAGCTTGTTTATGGTTATCATTTAGATCACCTGCTTTAACTGAGGAACCTGCTGCATAGGTAGCTTTACCTTCTACATCAGTACCAGCATTGTTTAATATATCTGTATCTCTTATGATACGAACTACAGCTGGGTTAGCTGGTACTTTACCAGATACCCATGCTACAGTACCGCCATTAACAGTGTAGCTCTGTAATTCATAGTCATGGCTAGAACCTGCTGTAGTTCCAGTACCAGCTGTCTTTAATACGTTATCAACGTATACTTTGATTTCATCTGAAGTGAAGGTAGGAATAGAAAAAGCTTCTGAAGCACCTCCACTTGCAGTATATTGTTTAAAACTTGCCATTTGTTATTTGTATATTCTAAGTAAAGGAGCTACGTTAGAAGTCTGGGCGGTTTTCTCCTTACGTGTTTGTTTTTTAGCAGTTTGTTCTAAAGTTAAATCCATAACTAAAGGATTATTCCTTAGACTCCACCAAGCATTTTTTCTTGCTTCAGTTATTATTCTACTTAATTCTCTATTATGATAATAATCTTTAGATTCAAAAGCACCTCTATTACCATCTCTTATATCTTTTTCCATTTCAAGTAAAGATTGCTGTGCTCTTTTCTCTTTAGATAATTTTAATATCTGAGCTTCTAAATTTTGATCACCTATAGCTTTTTGATATAAAGATCTTATCTCTGGAGAATTTGTTAAGTTAATACTATTTGGTCCAGGTGAGTAATAAGTAGATGTTCTTAAATCAAACCCAGATCTAAATAGGAAATGTCTAGCTGGTGAATTATCTAAATTAAAAGATACAGGACTTATAGCATTAAAGAATCTAGTCATAGGATCATGATCTTTAATAGGCTTACCATTCAAAAGATCATACTTAATAGGTAACTGTTCTCCAGCTATATTTTCAGTAATTAAGTTTCTATTTCTTAAAGCATCTTCAATACCTGATCCTAATTCTCTTGTATAAGGTGTAAATAATTTACCTAATTCATTTCTTAAACCAGATAAAGGTACTTGATTATTAGCTAATCCAGCTACAATTCTATTAAATTGACCTGGCTTACCAGCGAATAAATCAACGAATTGTTGCATCCCAGCTAAATATGATTTACTTGTAAGACCTTGTGCTACAAGTAAAGACATTTTTTGCAATTGATTTTCAGTCCATTCTTCTCCCATTAATTGACTAGCATCACCTATATCAGCAACAATAGACATTATTTGGTTAAATGGTTCAAAAGCATCATATCCAATTCTTACTTCTCCTAACTTAATAGTTCTAGGTTTATACCCAGCATCTATCCAAGTTTGTCTTTTTTGTCTATCTACAGGTCCATTACCTGTTAAATTACCAGACATCCAAGACCATGCAGCCATACTGATAAGAGCTGAACCCATAGATAATCTACCTACTTGCAAAGCCTTGGCATTTGCTAGTTCTGCAGCATTAGTGATACCATATTTAGCTACTTTATCTAGTTTACTTGGACTAGCAAATGCTATATCATTCCATTCTTTAACAAAAAAGTTAAATCCAGGTGTATGTTTAGCAGTAAGATTTAATCCGTTTACCCCAGTTCTAGCGAATAAGAAGAAAGGTTTTGCCCACGGATTCTGTTGGAATACTGAGTTTAAACCTTCAGCAAATCCAGTTAGTTCCTGAGTTAACGTAACTTCTTTACGTGCAAACTTAGTAGCTTCATCTATAATATTACCATTACCATCAAATATTTGGTTATAGAAATCTTCTTCATATAGTCTGATTAATTCTGGTTCTATAGAAGTGTATGAAGTTAAAGCTCCTTTACCTTTAGCATCTATAGCAGATCTAAAAGCTTTTTCTCTCATCTTAGCTCTACCTAAAATATAAGCAAAAGCATCATCAGTTGCTGCCATTAGTTTAGTTGAGTAAGTTAAGAAATTAGAATTATTCATATTTCTAGCCATATTAGCTAGACTAAATGTAATTCTATCTCCTATAGTAGCTTGATCGCTTTCAGAAAATCTTCTTAATATTTCCCAGTTATCATCTCCTTTTGTATATTCAGCAAATCTAGTTTTAATAGTAGCTATATCTCCAGTCCAATATGAGTTTAATTTAGTTTTAAATAATTCAAATGATTCTGGAATAGCTTCCATCATAGCATTTAGTGAAGATAAACCAGCTCTCATAGTCACAGAATCTCCAGTAAAAGGCATACTTAAAGCAGCTCCTAAAGTCTGTGCAAACGGTCTTAAGAAAGTTGCAGTACTTGTACCCATAACAGCTCTTACAGGAGTCTTAGGTCCACTCAAAACACTATGTATCATGACACCTTGAAGTTCTCGTATAATTGCACCAGTCTGTTTTTTACCTTCAATTTCTCCACCACGAATCATCTTCCTAGCCCATTGAGTAAAGTCATCTACAGAGTTAACTGTTTTCATTGACGAGAAGGCTTCAAATAAAGCTAGTACTAAATCTCCATCTTTATCTTTATCAGCTATCTTAAGAATAGACTGTATAGTTTCTCTAGCATCTGCTACTTCTTGTTTGACTGCTTCTTTTATAGCACCTGGTCTTTTAGCACCTAAGTTACGAAACTCTTGAGATAACGTATACTTAGCTCTTTTAGACTCAGAGATTGCAGTTAACATAGTATCTAAGATTTGGTCAGCTGGTCCATCTATATCTAGTAGGTTATTGAAATCTGCTATTTCTCTACCAGCAGTACCTAGATCTCTTAATTGTTGTAATAAGGTAGATACAATTAAATCACTAACGACAACATTTTGTGCTGTAATAGTAACTATCTCATCTACTTTTTTACCAGCTAAATCAGTTACATCAAACCTTTGTGAAGTTTTGAAAATCTCTTCTAAGTACTCTTCAGCTGACATATCAGCAGCATTACGTCCAGAAGTTATTCTTTGATGTGCTAATATAGCATCTCCAAATACTTCTACTAAACGCTTTCTGCTACCATCTACAGCTTGTAATACTTGTTGAAACTTATCTGAACTATATAGTTTTTGTAGTGTATCATGAACTAATTCTTCAGTTAATCCAGTTTCTCTAGCAATTCTTTCTCTTTGTATAGGTGTAGTTACATTACCAGCAGAACCTTCTTCAGCTCCCCATTCATTCCTAACTCTTTTATTACGTTCCCAAACAGTATATGGATCTGGATCTTCAGATAAATGATTACCCTGATGTCTACCAGCTACGGGTGAGTTTTTACTAGCTCTAAATCCGAACTCATTTCTCCTAAGTTCTTGTAATCCTTTTCTAACTGTTTGTAACTCTACGCTTTTGTTTCTAGCAGCTACTTGACCTTTTACATAAGTACCACCTTTACCAAGTGCCATCGCTGCACTATCAAAAAGTATACCAATACCCATACCTTCTACGATGTTTTTAAATTTCATCATTAGAGGATGGTCTGTATCTCTAGTACTTAATGGTGTATCCATCCAACCGAAACGATCTCGCATCATTCCTAATGCGTTTTCCCCGTCTGTTGTATGAGATATAGTATCAGATATAGCACCAATACCAGCAGCTCTTACAAGCCCCCAGCCAGCCATACCAGTAGCCCATGCTGGTGCAGTAATAGCTGCTGCCTTAGTAGCACCTACTACAGCAGCTGCCATAGTACCAAAGTGTACTGTACCTCTTAGCATTTGACCCCACCACGTTCTAGTAATGATAGGATCGTCTTCATTTACAAATGGAGACCATTCTGGTTGATAACTACCTTTCTGTTTTTTCTCTCTTTGTACTTCTCCTGTTAATGTGTCTATAGCACGTTCAGGGAAAGTTTGTATTGAATGAGCTGTGTCTTGGACTCCACCTAATATAGCTGATTTTAATTCTTCAGCTACTGCAGGTATTCCCCATCCTTGTTCTGTATTTCTTGGGTCTTCTTGTTCAGGTGTGAACTTTGGTCCTTGAGATACTACAAGAGGCTCTGTAGGTTGCGATTCCTGCAAAGTCTCTTGTTCTTCTGCTCTTTTTATTTGCTGATCAAATGTAGATATTTGTTCATTCAGAGCATCTTCATCTATCCCAATATTTGATAGATCATTTTCCATATGTTACCTTAGTAATAATTATTCCGTTGGTATCTCTTGACCCATACCTAATGCGGTTAAAGCCTTAGCTACGCCAGGTGTTAATAGTTCAAGTGATGAATACGGGTCTTTTTCAAATTCTTCTTGACCAGTGATTTCTGTTATTAGTTTAGTGAATCGTGCCTTTTCTTCTTTAGTTAACCAGTTATATCTTCTATAAGTATTAGACCAAGTTTTATTTGATGATCTTGTATGTGCTTTAGTTAAAAGTCGTCTCCATACAATTTCTTTTTGAGCTTCTTCATCAAATAGAGCGTCTGTATCTAGTAAGCCTTGATCATACATATCCCATAGGACATCAGCAGGTATATCATAAGCTCCAAACCTTAATTTAATACCTTTTTCCTCTGCATCTCGAAGTGTTAGTAATACTTCGCCTATTGTAGATTGACTTAAAGGTTTACCGTTGCGTACTTCGTTATCAAACTTTTCTTCTCTACCTGTGTAAAAATCGCCTGGTGAATATACAGTATCAAAGTTTCTATCTTCCATAGTTAAATCATCTAACATAGTATCTATTTCACCAGTCAATGCAGCATTAACTATTTTACTGTCATCATCTTTACTAACTCCTTGTCGAACTAATGGTTTACTATAAGAAGTAGGATCATTTTCATCAAGTTTAATTTCTTCTGATCTTAGATCTTTAGTAGCTTCTAATCTAGCACTTGCAAGTTCTCTAACAGTCATATTAAGTTTACCTGCATACGCTCTATAGTATGCTGGAGGTAATCCTTTTTGACCATTTTGATACCATTTTATAAGTTCTTTAATAGCATCTTCTTCACCAGGCCAGTACTTAGGATAAGATATAGCTTCTAGTCCCTTCTTTTCAATAAATTGTAAAACTTGTCGGGCATCCTTATATTCACCACTAGTAGTCTGATCAATTTCAATAGGAGAATTAATCTCTCCGACATAACTCGGATCTTTTTTCATCTCTATTAATTCTTTCCTAACTGCATTTATAGCTAATCTCTTAGCATTCTCTTTAGCATTCTTAGTATTACCTTTTACAATTTCAGTTAATCTATTATTATCATACTCCCTTTCAAACATTTCCACAGCTCTATTATACATAATAGAACCATCTTCACTACCTAAATCTAGACCAATAGCGTTTGGTCCAGATGTCATCATAGTTGCGATATTAGTTTTAGCTGTAGCTAATTCAGTTGGAGTTAAACCTTGTATACCTAGTGACTTACCGAAATCTTTATAATATTGTTGTTTATTAGCTGGTACATATTTAAACAAATCATCACTTAAAGGTGTTTCATCTGCAATCTGTTCGTTTAATATCTCCATAGCTTGAAAACCTCTTTCTTCTACAAGAGTACCGTAGTTTTTTAATTCAGCTAAACCTGAATGAGCATCATTTATAAAAATACCTTGTTCCCTAGCTTTTTGAATTACTTTTTGAATAGCAGTATTTACTCTATTTACACTAGATACAGTACCATCAGCCTTTAGTGCTTCTAATTCTACATCAGCTAATCCTTCAACAGTAGCTATTTCTTCTTCATTTTCAATAATTCTACGTTGTCGTCTAGCGGTACCTAGAGAAATCCCAACTTTATTTAGAAATCTATCTACGTTAGGATTGTTCAAATCTTTTAACTTAACAAGTTTATTTGAACCTCTTTGTTTTACTTCAGCAGTTAGTATCTCTTCACCTTGCTCAATAGATATTTCATCATTATCTATAGCCCATGTAACCCACTCACTAAGTTCGTTCCAAGCTGATGCATTATTTTTTTTACCATCTAAACCTATTTCTCTAACACTTAAAAAACCGCCTTCACCAAATAAATATTCATTACCGCCTTCATCATATCTAGCTAATGTATCACGATTTAGATTATCTTTAGCATTTTTAATAGATACTTCTAATTGTCTACCTAATAATCTAGATTTTAATTCACCACCAGTTTTATAAATAGTAGGAAATATTTTATTTTTATAATATCTATCACCCATAGTTTCAACTAGGTCAGAATTAGCAGCATGATAATCTGCAAATATATCCCTATATAACCAAGGTAAATATTGTTTAACTTCTCTGTTATCAGATTCTATAACTTCCATTAAACTCATAGCAACAGGCATAACCTCACCAGTTGTAGGATGAACTAAGCGTTTCTTGATATGAATAGCTTCAGCAAAATAAGGCTGCCAACCATCTTTATATTCAACACCAGCTTCAATACCACTCATATGGTTTTGAGTTTCTGGAGATCTACTAAGAGATGTATTTAATGTTTCAGCAGGTAAATCATTTTTATAAGCATCAACTAAGCTTAAAGTAGCAACATCTTTGTGTTCTATTTTTTTATCTACTTCTCTTTCTTCATCATAATAGTTCTGTTGACTTTCAGTTTTTATTATTTCTCCATCAGTAGTTACTGGAGTTTCTCCATCATAATCTTTATAATTTCTATAAGTAGTATCAAACTGTGCATCAGCTAATTTCCTATCATCTTCCCACTTCTTCCATTTAGCTGCTGTACTTATTAATCCAACTAATTGGTTTAAACGTGCTTTTTCTCCTTTATGGTATTCTATAGCATCATTTACAGCTTGATTAGTTCTTTCTTGATAATCTTTTATTTGAGCATCAATAGCATCATTTACATTCTTAACACCATCATACTTAAGATCACCTTTTTCTAACTCATAATAATTACCAGTATTAGAAGGAAGAGTATTTCTCTCCCTAGCTAGCATCTTATCAAAGGTAGAAGTTGTCATGAGATCACCTCCATGTCTACATCAATTTTACCATAGTTAACTGCTAAGTAACCATCTCTTATACCTACAGCCATAGGATCTATCTTAGCTACTTCTTGAGCCATAGCTCCACGGTATCTTGTAGGTTTACCAATATAGTTAAACTCATATATCTTGTGTCCGTCAGGAGATACTCCTACTTGTTCTATGTCTTCTTTTATTCTTATGTCACTAGGGACAAACAAGGAAGCTATAGACAAACCAGTACTTAAAGCACCCATAAACATAGCACCAGTATCTCTACCTGGAGCTTGAACAGCCATACCAAATTCAGGTCTAGCTCCAACGTCTTCTCTAGCTTTAGCTAGCATACCAGTTCTAACTCTTTTTTGTCTTTCTAATAGTATACCTTGACCTCTCCCAGCTAATTGAGATAAACTATTATCAACAGCTGCTTGTTGATTTAATAATTTTAAATACTGATTTCTACCAGCACTTTTACTACCACCACCTTCGTTTACATATTGAGTGGTAGCATATTGTTGAGCTAACTTTTCTTTACTAGATAAAGCTTGTCCACGCTTACGTTCTATTAGCTGTCTAATATCACTTCTAGCTCTGGACTCACCTATACCTTGTATAAATTGAGCTTTTCTGACATACGATGTTTCTCTGTTCCAGTACTTAGCAGAATCGCTTTTGTACTTGAACATCTTATTTGCATGTCTTTCTTTGGCTGCTTGTCTAGCACCCGCATTAGGATCTGCACACACGGCAAAACTCGATAAAGGATAATTGGTTAGGACCATACTTGAGTTCTCTCAAGAATTTAAACCCTAAGAATTTGAGTAGTTTTAAGTGGACTGTATTCCGTCTATCTGCAACATTCCAAAGCAAAGGTTCTGTTCTACTCTCAACAAACCTCTTGGATTCTTTTGCAAACGTATGTGGGTAATCTTTAATAGCAGGTGTACATATCATCCATATAGCTCCTTCTGGACCGACTCCAGCCATACCAGCAGTCTTGCCGTTAGGCACTGTGAAATACACAGCAGAGCCTTCGTGAGCGATGAATTTAGCGTACTCTATTGGATCATACCCGTGACCTTCTTCGACCTCCCTACGGTCTTCTGGACGTAGATTAGAGGCCACCTCCAAGGCAGCCTCCAATGTTATTGGATGGATGTATTTAGACACGTTTATAGTTTCTAGGTGAATAGTCTCCTTCCCACGACATAGCATGTAATGTAGCTGGAGCTGGGTGTGATGATTTCAGTAGTACCTTTACGTTATTATTTGCTTCATAAACTGGTACTGTTTGTACATGTTCTGGTAGATAAGGTGCATCAGATGCTAGATATTCGTCTAATGCAGCTGATTCATATGTCTCACTATAGTCAGCTTTACCTGTTCTTTGTAGTGTAGTTTCATATAGACCTGACTTACCAAAGTTTAATTTTATTCTATGGACAACAAGTGATGAATTGACATCAGCTTTAGATCGTTGACCTTGAGTTTGAGTTAAATAGAATGTAGGAAAGTGTACTAGGTATTCATATAGATAACCTATATAGAATGTGCCAGTAGACCAATCCCCAGGTACTGTAAAGTCATCTGTATTAGTAACAGTACATTGAGCGTAACGTCCTACTCTTGTAGCACCAGCATCAATATCAACTAATACAAGTTGATCGTTTATTGGATCACCGTTAGAATCATTTCTTATTGTTACTTGATCTATCCAATCAGATTGGTTAGCAAATGTAGTTACTTTAGTAGTAGCACTATAAGACCCATTAGTTACAGTAGTCCAGTTATCAAGATGAATAAGATAATTAATACTATTCTCATCAATACTAGGATCTGTATCTTGCTGCATAAGAGAAATTTTTTGCAGAAAATTATCGGTATCTAAGAAGAAATACTCATCATCTATAATAAAATGATATTTAATTGGATTGTTTAATTTCCATTTAAACCAAGCTTGTTGTTTTCTTTCTTCACCAAATGTAAGATATTTATATCCAAATACTGTCTCTGAATTTGTCTTACCGTATAGGACTATAGAATTTTCTCTGGAATTTGTCAGTAGATCAATATCTTTAGGTAGTAAAGTAGATACAAGTTTACTCATTTCTCCTACCACAGGTTCCTGTTCTCTTTGTATGTTAGCCATTTCATTAAAACGACTATACTTACCTGAGTTATCTATATAACCTACAGTAGTACCTAGAGATATAGGAGGTATATTTTTATTGTAATTATATGTAGATATACTTCTCAGTTTAGCTGTATCTGGATTAAGTATTTCTGCATCAGAAGATAATAAGAACTGTTGATTAGTACTAAATACTGCTAATCCAGCAGCTACTTCTATACCATCAAATAAATCAGATGGGAATGTAGAGCTACAAGATATATCTATAGGATCTGTAGCACCAACAGCAAGAGCTGTCTTAGCAAAGAAGGCTGGCGAAGCTAGTTCTCCAGGTCTAGATAATATAACATTTTCACCTGATAGTAACGCTAATCTATTACGGAAAAATAATACTCTATTTATTTCCTTACCTATAAAAGAAGGTAACTCATTTGTATTATCATCACCTACTACACGATCTTCCCATGTATATTTCTTAACTAAGAAATCACCGTCTGCTTGACGTTGTAATACATGAGGCATGGTGGTTGCATCTAAGCTCTTTATTATTCCAGGTTGAGCACATTCTACCCAAGCACCTGGACCATCAAGACCGTCATTACCTTCAAACTTAAGATAGTAATCATCGTCTCCAGAGTCTCTAGAGTTAGCTACTTTAACTATGTAACCATCTCTACATTGCATAGGTAACTCAGAGACATCATTAATTGATTCCTGCATTACTCTCATTAAATCTTTCTCTGGTACTTCCACACTGAAAGCAGAGTTAGAATGTAGATATAAACCATTACCTATTACTACAGCTGTGATACCAGTACCTGATAATTCTTGTACTATACTACCTAATATTGTATCTACAGTTACAGCTGTCTCTCCGTCAAATGGTGTAGGTGCAGGACGTACAGCTTTTATATTAGCTTTAACTGATACTTCTTCAGCGTCTTCAATAGCAACAGTATAGTTAAAGTTTTGTTGTGCTTGGTCTAAAGTTACTGTTAATGCAGCATCTGTATCTCCAGCAGACCAACCTTCTCCACCATGTAATAGAATAACTTGTCTATTGTAAGAACATTTATAATTACTAGCATCTACACTTCCATCATCAGTTGCAGCTCCTTGACCCTGTTGACCAAGAGCTGAAATACGGAATATAAGATTCTTTTTTGAACCACTATTTACACTAAATGTTTGTGTACCTATACCTGGACAATGACCAGATCCATTAGATTCATCCAATGTATCTGAAGATATTTTAAGTCTAGTAGCTCTACTTATAGTACTTGTAGTTTCATTACTGTACACATTTAAAGCATATTGTCTACCATTCTCTGTTCTTAGCAGATCTACATAAGCAAAATGTGTATGTTCTCTAGCAGTTGTAGTACCTGTAGTAGCTACAGTTTTAGTTCTATTATTTAAGAATGTAGTATCATTAATAGTTAATGCTTGTAAGTCTTCTGTAGCAGTAGCACTACTGGGAGTTAAATAAGATGTTATAGATGTATGATCAGAGTTACCTCCACTATAATTACTGTTATCTGTATGATACCATACACTCTTTTCAGTACCATCACTACACTTCCATATCCTAACCTTACCGTCACTAGCTATCTGTCCTATATAAGAACCTTCTGTCTCATCTCTATAGTAATGAAACCAAGAACCATTAGACTGTACGTTAGCTAATGGTGTGGAGCCTATACGTTTAGATCCAGGTCTTTTATATAATCCTTCTACTGCATCAGGTACAGCATTAACTATATCTTTTACCTGACCTGGAAACTTCTTTAGATCTGGTTGTTGTGATATACCAGCAAAGTAATTATCTATAGTTTGTGTTACTGCTGCCATTATCTTCCTAGTGACCTCCAAGGTTGATATGCAGTATAGACTGAATCTTCTGGTAAACCAAACATAGTATGATTACCTTGATTACATTCATACTCCATGATAGCAGCTCTAGATAAAGCTTCTTGTTGAGCTAGTAGTTGAGCTAATTGTGGGTTACCTACTAACTGTGTAGCAGCTCTGACTGAAGCTTTGTATATTATATATCTTTTAAATACTTCAGGTAAATCTTCATAAGATATTAGTCTTACTATATCTAATTTAATACCTCCAGAGTGACCAGAGAAATCGTCTGAGTGACTCTGCTTATCATAAAGGTATCCGTTTCTTTTAACTACATCATGTGTTCTATCAATCCAACCATCTGTAGTATCCATCTTTAATACATCATTACCAACAACTATTTTACCATTAGCATCTGGTGTATAAGTTACATGTCTTTCTGTATTAAAGTGCCATCCTTCATTCTGTAAGTCTACGTTAGCATCTCTTAATAAATTATATATAAAACTTATTTCTGGATTAGTAAAGTTTAAGGAAGTTACTGGTGACTGACCGATAGCTCCCAAGATAGCATTTACAGCGGAGAGTTCGGTCTCGGTATCAATTGTCGTGGAAGCCATAAAAAATTTTGTAATAAAAAAGGGAGACCGAAGCCTCCCCATATGAATAATAAGTTAGAATGCTTGAGCAACTCCAGTATTAGGAGCGATACCTGCAATCAATTCCACAGCAGCAGCTGGGTTTAGAGGTGCAGCACCCATAGCTAGTCTACCGAGAATAACATCTCCTTGGTAGATAACTGATACGTCACCTGAAGTTACCTGAACCTGTGGTCCGATAGCTTCTACACAACCAACGGCTTCTTTCTGGAAGATAAGTCCACAAGAGTTGTCGAACTTGTTTCCTTCACCGTAGTCATTAACTGTGCGTTGTCCA
>VTLG01008212.1_pt1 | contig 15277 bp, 14 predicted proteins | sample 4694571 | NCBI WGS metagenome assembly VTLG01 (sample SAMN12604809, study PRJNA352737) | marine metagenome | biome: ENVO:00000447; feature: ENVO:00000209|ENVO:00000569|ENVO:01000036; material: ENVO:00002151; isolation source: viral sequences binned using virsorter ...
TTGATTTCTGGGCAGGTGCTAACTTCAAGTTAAAGATTCGTAGAGTCGAAGGTTATCAGAACTATGATAAGTCAGAGTTCGGTAGTGCAGAAGCACTCTTTGATGATGATGCAAAGTTAGAAAAGATCTACAACTCTTTATATGATTTAAATGAGTTTACAGACCCTAAGAACTTCAAGTCATACGAGAAGTTAAAGGAGCGTTTAGATTCTGTTCTTGGACTCAAGAAGCCAGTCAGAGCACCAATTCCTGATTCAGAATTGGAAACTGAAGATGAAGGTCGTGGTTACTTTGCTGAACAAGCAGCAGCATCTGAACCAGTAAAAGAAGTTGCAGCAGTAGAAGAAGCAGCATCTGATGAAGATGATGAGTCTCTAAGTTATTTCTCTCGATTAGTTAATTCGTAATTAGTCGAAGGGAGTACAAAAGATCTCCATGTAGAAGGAGTGCCCTTCTTTCGTGATGTAAAAGGTTATTTACCCACCGCAAGGTGGGTTTTTTTTATACCCCTGATGTTCTTGGATTGTATGTTCCTTTTAGTGTCTTTGAAATATAATCTGAAGATCTCTCATACTTCATAATTTGTCTATGCTCAGATATAAATGAACCGACATATGCTGGTTTTAATACTCTTATTCTTCTTTTTTCTTCATTTAATTTAGTTTCATAGTCATAATTTGTAATTGATCTCACTGGATTTATTGTGTTACTATTTCCAGTAAGTTGCACTCTAATTAAACTTCCTGTTGATGATGTAACAGATCCAGTAAAGGTAAAAGTAAAATTAGCATCAATTTCCAAACCACCTTTTAATACCACTCGATTGTACTCATCTACCACTTTTACAGTTTCAGAGTGATGAATACCAAGTATATTAGATTCTGATCCATATTTTTCTAACATATATGCATATAGATCATTATGACTCAATGGCCATTGATCTCTCACGTTAGTAATATTATTTGATGTAAGTATGACCCAATCTAATTCTGAGTCACCATAAAGTTCTTGAGCAAGAACATCTGGTCTTTGTTGATCCTCAATGTAGTAATAATTAAAAGCAGTAATTGCTTGATCAACATCAGTTCTTAATTTTGATCTTCTAAATAAATTTTTTACAATAACTCTATCTTCAACTTTATTACTGCGTGGTAATAAAGATGGTTGAGATATATTTGGTAATTCTTCGAAGTATGCCATTAGTAACCTACCGCATCAATTGGAACTGGTCTTAAATCTGGTCTACTCTCAGAGTAATTAAATACATTTTCATCATAATCTGTATCGAAGATTGGTTCAAGTTCAGAAAATCTGAGTGATAAAGTCACAGATACTGGTTGTCCTTTTTCATAAGCATTCCACATTCCATCTGGTGTATAGTTAACTGCAGTACCAGTGCAAGCACAAGTTTTAATTCTAACCACAGAATCATTTTCATTTAGGATACCATACTTGTCTCTTGTCGTTTTGAATTTTATATCAAAGACATTTGGTGTTCCTAAGAAATAAGAAGCAGCACCAGACTGTGAACCTACACCTTTCTTTGGTGCCATACCTTGTTTAAAGAATCTAATTATGTTTCTTATTCTACTTGCTTCTTCACGACTACGAGGAGTCATCTTCCATGTAAATGTAAACTCTCTGAGTGTAGGTGAGTTAAACAATAATGCTAAATTGTTATTTGGAATAACACCTTGACCTCTTGCTAAAATAGTTTCTGGAGATACACCAAATTGTAAAATATTTAAAAGTGCAGATCCTGCAACTGCTGAACCCAGAACAGATATATTACTATTTGGATTTTTTAATTGTTGTAGAATTGTTCCTGTTTCGGTTCCAGCCTGACCAAAAGCATCTCGAATTAAGTTAAAACCTTCACCAGTTGTTTGTAAAACGTTACCTAAAAATTGACTTCCAAAAACTGGATTTGCACCACCTTCGGCAGCTTTTCTTATGAGTTGATTTACTTTATCTACTTGTCCAAAAACTCCAGATGAAACTGCTGCTGTGAGTGCATTTAATTGATCAGCACCCCAAGAAACATTATTTGAATCTGCCAAACTATTTGGCATTGGTAATTTTACTAATCCAAGAAACTCCTCTCTTGGTGTCCCTAATGGAACTCCTTCTGTTGCTATCGTGCCAGGATTAGTTTTTGCTTTATTTTTTGCTTCGTCTGATTTAGGAAAAAATATGTCTTGATTTGGTGCTCTATATGTAAATTGATCGATTTGCATGTAATCTTGAGTATTACCAAAGTCAGCATCAATTGGATATACTAAATTTCTGAGACTTAATTTTTTAATAATATGATCAACTTTTCCAAATTTAAAAACTGCATCTGAAGCTTGTGGTTCTAATGATGGATAATCTTCTGGTTTTGTAGTAATATTAAATGATCCATCTTCCAAATTACCACCAGATGGAATACCAGTTCCATAAGTAGGATCGTATATATTTCCAGTAGCACCTGCTTCTCCCATAGTGTCTTGGATTCTCACTATATCATCAGAAGTTAAAGTGCTTGAATCAACACCATCTGGAAATTGTCCCTCTTCAAACTGAGAAAAGTCTTGGTAAATTACAGTTCCAGAAGAATCCTGAACTTCATTATTATTTTGTAGATAGTCAGCATAAATTCCATACGACTGACCGTTATCTGCATTTAATTCTCCAACTAATGCATTTTTTGGGCCGTCATAAGAAGCATCAAAATAAAGTGGTCTTCCAGACACAGGATCATAGGTTATACCACCAACTGGTTCAATTGGTAATCCAGTTGAGGTGCTGTAAGTGACTCCAGCTACTGTATATGTTCCATATCCTGGTGTGGATCCTACGGTATGATTTGACATTTAAATACTATCCCAAGCGTTTTCTGGTGATACCTTCTGACCATATTTATTAGAAAAATTCTCAGTTACTAATTGTGCGACACTTAAATACTCTTCTGGGTCGGGTGGAATGATAAAAGTATCACCTATATTACTAATAAAATAACGATGTAAAGTCTTTTTTGGTAGAATTGCACCTACCTTATTTACCAAGCCTTGTGCAACACCACCACGATAACTTGGATTTAGATAGTGTAAATTACCACCAAGCATTTTATCTCCCTGAAAATCCATTACATATACGAGTGGTCTACGATCATAGAATGGATACTTCTCTGGAAATGATGCAGTGTATGTGAAGAAACAAACTTCTCCAATTTCAGGAAAACGAGTTTCTGCAACATCAGAAAGTTCAGCATACAATTCATTTGCATACCAATCTGGAGTTGTATCTGCTTCTCCTTTTGCTTTTTCTCTTATTCTTTCTCCGATGGTCATTTGATACCTAGATTATCTTCAGTCATTATTTTAAATTCAAAGTTACGATCCGCACAGAACTCTCGTGCTGCTTTCCATTTTGCTTGATTGACTGCATATGTTTTCACAGAATGAGCCCATGCCTTTGTTCTTTTCTTTGGATTCACATTTGGCATCTTTGTTTCTTTCTTTGGTTTCACTTCAACAACCATAGTTCTTTTGTTTCCCTTTTTATCAATATACTTAACGAAAAAGTCTGGAAAGTAACGATGAACACGATTATCTATTGGAGAACGATAAGGAATCCAGAACTCCTCTGACTGCCACTCACTAATTGTCTCATTCAAATCACAATAGTTCATAAATTTTCTTTCCCACAAAGACCTATAAATAATATTTCGGGGATCCCCTTTATACTTTTTCGGGTATCTTGGGTAATATTTTCCTTTATATGACATACATATATTATCAGGATCAATTTAAAAACTATTTAGATGGCAATAAAATCGGAAGACTTATATTTAAGTATACCCAACGCTAGTCCAATATTTTCAAAACTTGCGATATCAAGTCAATTTAAGGTATCGCTAGATCTTGTTCGTAGAGGTGCATCGGGAGATAATTTAGGATTATATGAATACTTAACTAATTGTGGAATATTTAATGACGTAAATTCAGCAGCTGAAAAGTATGATTTTCTTTGCTCATCAGCTTCTTTACCAGGTTCGAACTTTAATATTTCAGAGGAGTTAGGTAGTCGTCAAGGAATGACAGAAAGATTTGCGACAAGAAGAATATATAATGAATTTGATTTAACTTTTTATCTTGATAATGATTACAACGTATTACGTATGCTTGAAGAGTGGATGAATTATATTAATCCAATTTACAATGAATCTAACGGTAGATATGATGGAGCAGAGGGAAGTCAATTAAATGCATACCAAGAAAGAAATTCATATTCAAGGTTCAGATATCCAGATGATTATCGAAGAAAGATAAGAATTACTAAATTTGAGAGAGATTTTTTACAGAATCCAAATGATAGAAATAATACATTTAAGAATATGCCACTGTTAACTTATCATTTTATTGATACCTTTCCAGTTAATATTAATGCTGTTCCAATGTCATATGATGGTAGCACATTTTTACAAGTCACTGCTGTGTTCACCTACTTGAGGCACACAATTGAAAAGCATGGTAATGCACAACAATCAGTCAGAGAAACAACTTCTAATCGACAATTGGCTCAAGTTAATCCTCTCCTACCGATAAGAACTGGAAATGAAATATCACCTAGCACAAACAGTCCTATTCCAGATGTGCCAGTTGGATATGTAAGTGGTAAACCATATTACGGGCCTTTCCATGAACACATGGGTGTGAAGATGGTTGGTGCAGAACACTCTCCGTATCCACATGCTATAATATATGATACATTAGCAGAGAGTTTACCAGGTAGTACTGTTTCTGGAGAAACAGTTACAGAAACTAATCCAGTAACTGAGGAACAAACTGAGGCTGGAGAAGGAACATCTACAACAACAACCACAACTGAAACTAGTCAGGGGGAAACTACTACAACTGAAACTACAACTACCACAACAACTACTGATTCCTCTGGGTCAACGAGTTCCACCACCAGTTCCTCATCATCCTCAAGTTCTTCTTCTTCCTCTGGATCAAGTTACTCCAGTGGTGGTTATGGTGGTTATTATAATTACTAAAACACTGCTATATACAATACTGAATAAAATATTATGCCTTTACCAAAAATAGCGACCCCGACTTATGAGTTGGTTTTACCATCAACAGGAAAAACAATAAAGTACAGACCTTTTCTTGTTAAAGAAGAGAAAATATTAATTCTTGCATTAGAGAGTGAAGATCCAAAACAAATTACAAATGCAATCAAAACTACTTTAAAATCTTGCATTAGTACAAGAGGAATAAAAGTAGAGGAGTTACCTACATTTGATATTGAATATATTTTCTTGAACATACGTGGAAAATCTGTAGGTGAATCTATAGATGTCATAGTGACTTGTCCTGATGATAATGAAACACAAGTTGAACATAAAATTTATATTGATGAGATACAAGTTGAAAAGAATGAAAAACATAATCGTGATATTAAATTAGACCATTCTTTAACTTTGAGGATGAAGTACCCATCATTAAGTGAATTTGTTAAAAATAATTTTAGCATGTCTGATGATAATACGCTTCAGGCATCAATGGATATAATTGCATCTTGTATTGATGTGGTTTATAGTGAAGATGAATCTTGGGCAGCTGCTGATTGCACAAAGAAGGAACTAGATCAATGGTTAGAAACATTAAATACCAACCAATTTAAAGAGATTGAATCTTTTTTTGAAACTATGCCTAAATTAACTCACAAAGTTAAGGTAACAAATCCAAATACAAAAGTTGAGAGTGAAGTGACGATGGAGGGTCTGCAGAGTTTTTTCGGCTAAGTATGTCTCATATCAGTCTTGAGTCATACTTTAAACTTAACTTTGCTTTGATGCAGCATCATAAATATTCTTTGACCGAAATTGAAAATATGATGCCTTGGGAGAGGGACATTTATGTCGCACTTCTAAATCAACACATTGAGGAAGAGAATCTAAAAGCACAGCAAGCAAGCATGTAAATGATTAAACCGAATATTGCACCTAGAAAAATAATGGGATCTGCAGCTGCAGGTTTATTTTCTGCTGCAAAAAGTAGTATTCGGAGAGTTGAAAATATAACAAAAACAATATCAAAAGCACCAGATGTAACAAAGGAGCAAAAGTTTGGAATCAGTTATGTTCAGTTCTTTGGTTCTAAGAAGAATTCAAAAATATTAAAGAAGAGTTTAAAGTCAATAAGAGATTCTCTGGTTGCAACATTTGCAATTGCAAAATTATTGAGATCAGAAGTATCTAAAAACGTAAAATTAATTGGAGAGAAAACTAAAGGTAAGAAAGGTTTCTTTGGATTGGGACTTGGAGGGTTATTGGGTTTATTAAGTTTTCTGGCAAATCCAATTGTTCTTGGTGCTTTGGGTATTGGTGCTGGAGTTGCTGGCCTTGGGTTCTTGGGTAAGTTTTTATTTGATAATCGGGACAAAATAATTGAGTTTATAATGGATAAAACAAGAGGTTTATATGATTTTCTAATGAAATTTGTATCTGATGTGGTAAGTGATTTCTTGGGAGATAGATTTAAATCATCTGAGTTGAGAAATGTTGAGGAAGAAAGTGAAGAGAGAATTTCAGATTTTAAAAAAGAATTTCAAGAAGAAGGATTAAGTAAAAATGATGCTCAAGTTGAAGCAGTAAAAGAAGAAATGTCAGTTCTTGAAAAAGAAATATCTGATCTTGAAGCAAAACCATTTTTAACATCACCAGAGAGAAAAAGAAAAAAAGCATTAACAAATAGATTAGATGAATTAAAAACAGGAAAAGTTACTACAGATAAAATGGGGCCTATTACCAAAAAATTTTTTGGTAAGGACATAAAAGATGCATTAAGGGATCAACCAGTATTCATAGAGGGTGGTGGATATGGTTCTTCATCAAACGCAGAAAAAATAAAATCATTAAAATCCATAGCTTCCAAATTCCAAAGACAAGGAAATTCTCTTGATACTATAAGACAAATATATGGAAGGGCATATGACACAAATCAATTAATTACACCATCTGGTGAAACTCGTGAGTTAACTACTGACGAGAGAATGCAGGCAATGGATATGATTAGATACGCTGATCAAATTCAATCGAGTGGAAATCGAAGTATAGATGAAAAAACATTTCAACCATCTTCTGGTACTGAGAGTAATATTAAATCAAATTATGCAAAATCAAATAACAAAAAAGTTAGTAAAGTAAACAGTGGTGGAGAGAGTGGTGGTCAGAGTGGTGGAGAAGCAACTTCTAATCCACAAATTACAAGTGGTGGTCAAGGATTAACTCAACAACCTGTTGCTGCAAAAAGTGCACCTGATATGGTTTTTCACGCCAACTTTGATCCAGATAATGAGTTTAGAAATTATAATGCTTCACTTCTTAATATCTTTTCACTATAATTTCTAATTATGTTTCAGTCTCCATTAAAAACCGTTGCAGAAAAAATAAAACCAGTTGAGAGTAAGTCTTCTGTCTCATCTTTAAAATTTGACAGAGAGTCTGATTTTAAAAAATTTATTAAATTTATAAAGAATGAAACAAAAGAATTAGAAAAAATAAAATTACCAACAACCACAGAAGTAAAACCAAAATCAAAAAGAGGAGGAGCTCTCGGATTACTTGGACTTGGACTTTTTGGATTACTTGGTGCTGGAATGGGTGGTGGAGGAGAGAAAGATGATAAATTTAGAATTGGTGGAACTGAAGCTAGTGGAATTCCTACTGTTCCTGGTTTAGGTTTGGGTGGAACGTTAAGAAAAACTCCACTAAAAATTACAAAAAAACCAATTAAAACTGTGCTTTCTAAAAAAAGACAAAATGTGATTAACAGAAGAAGAGATAGAGATAAAGCAAGAAAAGAAAGAAGAGAAAGAAGAATCACTAATAAAATTAATGAAAATAATAAAAAATTTATAAACGAATTTCAAAAAAGAAAAAAAAGAACCTTAAATAATGCTAGAGTAAAATTAGGTATCCCACTTGATGATCCAAGATTCACTGATTTTGATGTAGAACAAATTCTAAATCAGGATAGGGGACTATTTCCTGGCGAACTTGACCAGAAACTTGCAGATACAATTACAGAAGAATTTAAGAAAAAAGGAATAAGGTTTCAAGATGCATTAGATCCAAAAACAAGATCAAAAGTTTATCAAGATATAAAAATAGATGAACTTTTAAACAAGATAGAAACACCTATAACTTTACAAGATATAGAATTACTTCAAAAATTAGCAACTGAAAAAGATGTCCCATTAGGAGCAAAGGATAATTTTTTTACTAATGTTTTTAAAAATGTCAAACCTACACAGGATGCCATCGAGGCTCAACAGATATTAGATTCACCTTCAGTTAAAAGAGTTATAAAGGAAAGTAAGTTTCAGGGAATTTCTGGATTAAATACACCAAAAGCAACTAAAATATTTGGATTTACACCAAAGTATGCTTTAGATGATATATTTACTAGTATTGGAAAAAATACTAAAGGACTTAGAGATTTTATGTCTCGACCTTTTATGAAAGGACAAAAACCAACAGGACTTGGAAAGGCATTAATGCCAGCTATGGGATTTGGTAGTAAATTGTTAAAAGGTGGGGGAATGGGTCTTGATGCTGCAGCGTTTGTATTTCAAGCAGCCGAGTTGATAGATGGATTTATAGTTGGAGATAATATACTCACAGCGTATTATGATTTAGGTGTTGCAATTCATAATATGTTTGAACCAGATAAGACAAAGTTAGCATTTTATATAACGAAGTCGAGAGATGCTAGAAAGAATGCTTTCGTAGATAAAAAGAATCAAAAAATATTAGAACAAATAAACAAGGCAAAGGCAGCACAAAGTAACACTTCAAATCAAGTTTCTTCAGCATCACAAGATACACCACAAGGTGGAATCATTCCATTCGCAAAAGGAATGGCATCTACAGCTTTTTCAGAATTAACTCTTTCACCACCGATATATAGTTTAAGATTCATAACAGAAAAATTATATAAACAATAATGGCACTTGCAATCTCTGCACTCAAATACAATTATGTTTCTATCCAGTCACCTACATCTGGGAAGAAGGCAATTGATTTGTCAAATCATCTCATACACACCGAGTATTTTGAGGATTTGTTGAGTCCAGTTATTACAATGAAGATGAGAATTAGATCTGAATTTAATTATGTAGCAAAGGTTCCAATTCGTGGTGGAGAACTGGTTGCATTTAGTGCACAAGTCGGAGGAACAACTATTCAATTTGGAGAGATTGATAGTAATGGTAATATAACTCCAAATTCAGGTGAATTGTATGTGTATAAAATGTCAGATTTAAGTCAACCTTCACAAGCACAGGATTTTGTTTTAAATATGACCTCTCTTGAATTTCTTAAGAATGAAACTTCAAGATGCCAAAAGAAATTTAAATCACAAAAGATAAGTGAACATGTAAGAGATATTCTTTTGAATGTAATGAAAGTAAATCCAGATCGCATCATAAAAAGTAATATCGAGGATAGTGAAAATTCTTATGCTTTCATAGGCAACAATCGTAAACCTTTTTATACAATTGAATGGTTGTGTCCGAAATCAATCACTAATTCAGTTCAAGGTGTTTCTGGGGAGGGATCAAGTGCAAAAGGAAAAGGAACTGCGGGATTTTTATTTTATGAAAACAGAGAGGGATTTAATTTTAAAAGTGTTGAATCTTTAGTTCGTTCAACTACATTAAAAAATAATAAGGCAAAACCAGTGCAAAGTTACGTATATAAAGGACAATCTGCAACTGGAAACCCATATGATACGTCTGAAAATATTAGTATAAATCAGTTTCATTATAATAAGTCAACAGATATAAGGATGGCTCTATCTGTAGGTCAGTATTCTAACTTGACAATATTTTATGATTCATTAAAGCAAAAATTTTCTAGAATTGAATATAAATTGGAGGGAGAGGTAACAGATAATGGACAATTGGGAGGTGGCGAAGACGATGACGATAAAAAAATACCAGTGCCAAAGGACTTGGATCAATATAATAGTAGATTATATTCTATAGTATCAGATCATGGGGCAGTAGGTATTGGATCGTTAGGATTGGGAGCATCAGGAAGAGATCCAGTTGATCAGGCAAAAGCGATATCTAGATATAATGCATTGTTTTCACAATCCTTAAACATACAAGTTCCTTGCAATACAAATCTTAAAATAGGTGATATAATAAATGTAACCTTTCCAGAACTGGCTGGAGGAAAATCAAAAAAAATTGACGAAAGTATGAGTGGGAATTATTTAATTGCAAGATTAAATCATCACATGCAACCGAATGCATCTTTTAGTTCTTTGAATTTAATTCGTGATTCTTATGGTTATTCAGAGGCATATCCAGTTGGTGTCTTACAATCTGGAACTAGTGGGGAAGATGATACAGAACTTGAAGTTGATAATAATTCATCAATACCTAATCTTCCAAATCTAAAATAACAACATAAATAGTAATGTACATATTGTACATGGAGGTAAAAAAATGAAAAGCATAGAAGACCACATCGAACACGACAAGGAAGTTCTTGCCGATCCAACTACTTCTGAACCAATGAAGAGACACATGCTTGAAGAGTTACATGAACTCGAAGTGTATGCGGATCATCATCACGATGAAATTGAAGCAGGTGATCATCACGATCCTAATGTGTTAGAATTATTCTGTGAAATGCACCCTGATGAACCAGAGTGTTTAGTATATGACGACTAATGATTGATCAGTTAGCTGCTCTTGGTAAAGTCAATTCTATTGGAAGAGACGGATTTTTATGGTGGATCGGACAGGTTGCCCATAAAGATTCATGGAGAGAAGTAAATGCAGCCATTTCACTAAGAGGGTTCAAAGGTAATAGAGTTAAAGTTAGAATCGTTGGGTATCATCCTTTTGATCCAGAAGGAAACGTTTTACCTGACGAGGATTTACCGTGGGCAGAAGTTTTAGCAGATCCTTTTTCTGGAAGTGGTCAGGGTGGTATATCAAAAACTTTAACTTTAGTTGGTGGTGAAATGGTTCTTGGTTTCTTCTTAGATGGAGAAGATGCTCAACAACCAGTTATAATGGGACTATTTCCAAAGTATGATAATGTAGAAAATACTTATACTGCGGCTCAAATGAAGACTCGTAAGAGTAGTGGATTTGAACCATTCGAAGCATACACAAGACCCAACAAAGATCAACCTGAAGCACCTGCTGCTCATCAGACAAAAATTGATCTCAATAGTGAAAAAAAGAAAAAAAATATTATAAGTGATCGTGCTGCTGATAATGAAAATGTGCGACTAGTTAGTAATGATGCATCTAAAAAGTATCAAGAAAGAACTAATACTACATCTGAAAACTGGACACCCTGTAAAAATGATGACATCGGTAAGATAAGTCAAATAGTCACTGATTTTATAGAGGTAACTAGAGGATGGGAAAATGCTCTTGATTCTTGGGTAGATCCGTTGACGAACACAGTGATCGATATACAAGGAGAATTGGAATTCATAAAAGGTGAGGTCTCTGGAATTATGAGAGGCACTATGAATGAGATGAAAACTGCTTTGATGAAAAAAATCAATAAGAAATTTAAAAAAGTTCTTAGTGATATGAAGAAAAAGGATCCAAAAGCATCAAAGAAAGAAAAAAAAGCAAAGAACGCACAAAAGGGAATCGGAACTTTAGTTGCCTGTGCCTTTAACAAAGCTCTTAAAGCAATAGGTGGTTTTATTTTAAATATGTTCAAGAATCTTCTTGGTAAAGTATTAAATGGTGCAATTTGTGCGGTTCAAGAATTTACAGCAGGTATCTTCGCAAAAATGTTTGATGTTCTTGAGGGTGCATTAGGAAAAATTATGAGTGGATTGAATTGGTTGTTAGGTGGATTTGATTCAATTAAAAATGTTCTTAGAAGTGCGAGTGGTATCGCAAGGAAAATACTTAATTTTATCAAAGGATGTGATGATGAAGCTTGTGCAAAACCAACTTCATACGCATCCCACATGGGTGCCAAGTTTAAAGCACCTGATGATTATGCTTCTACAATAGGAAAAGTTAATTTCTTGTCTGGAGCATCTGATGCATTAAGCAAAGCTGGTCGTGGAGGTGGAATAAGAGCAGGAATTAATAGTTTCTTTGGTGTTACTGATGATGATACTCCTAGTGGACTTACACTCTTTGATGATGGAGATTTTCTCTTTCCAGATTGTGCAAGAACAAATGCAAATCCCAATTCACAAGCAGATATTACACCAACAAGACCTGGATTTATCTATCCAAAATGTTTACCACCTGATTACCAAGTAATTGGATCAGGAACAGGTGCAGAATTATTAATAGTTGTTGGTAATAGTCGTAGAATATTCTCAGTCGAAGTTATAAATGGTGGAAGTGGATATGGTATAGACACACAAATTACAATTATTGACAATACTGGAAATGGAACTGGTGCAAACGTAAAACCAATCATAAAGGATGGTGTGATTGTTGAAACTGTAATTCTTTCAGCTGGATTTGGATATTGTCTTAATACTGTGACTGAAGGTGATACATCAACTTCTGGAATTGGAACAAATGTAGTTGGAACTGTAAGTAATGTTTTTGTTTCTACACCAGGAATTAATTATGATCCGAATGATACAGTTACTTTTGAAGGTGTTGATGACGGAACTAACATACCAATTATCACAACTCCAAGTGGATCAATAGCTGGTGTTAACTTCCCTCCAAATGTTTTGACAGAATTTGAAACTCCTCCAGTTCTCATAGTAAATACAAGTACTGGATCTGGTGCTTCGTTTATACCCATAATGTCATTTAAGGGTCAGTTTAAGACTGATATTAATGCAGATAAGAGAAAAGTCACACCACTCATTGGAATTGACAATGTGGTTGATTGTATTGGTGATAATCGAGATCCTGTTGGGTTTGTTGATGGTGTTGAGTATTCAGGGCCTTATCATGTGATGTCGAGTGGTGTAAAAATGACAGGAGCAACACACGGTGTGTCAGATTCAATAATTTATGATACAATAGAAGAAAGTTTAAGTAACCCTTCAGTATCACCTTCCTCATACACCTCAACAGAAACCACGACTGAAACTACGACTGAAACTACGACAACTACTACCGTTGATACAACACCAACAATCGTGACAACTCAAACAACTCCAACGATGGATACAACCACACCAACAGATACCTCAACATCAACTGAAACTGATACAAGTTCATCTGGTGGTGGAGGGTATGGAGGATATTAATGACTGAAGAAGAAGTAAAAAAATTATTTAAAGACGAATTTGAGAGATATTTTCGTGAAGTTCATGGCACTTTTGTAGTCGAAGCTGGATGTCCAACTGATAGGCATGAACCTGCTGAGTATTCTATGACTACTCAATCAGCACAAGGGATCTCTTTTTATGAGGGTGGTATTGGAAAGATGAGGGCAGGTAAAAATTTAGAAATATACTCTGGTGATGATGCAAGTATTGGTAATGGTGAAGTTACAGGAGAGGGTGGTAATGCATTTAAAGTTGAATGTAAAAACGGAAGAATAGTTCTCATTGCAAAATCAAGTGACATTGAATTAAGAGGTAGAAATATATCTTTGGTTGCAACTAAGAACATACATTTGGATGCTAAAATTAATACGACGATTGAAACTGGTAATGATATGAATATTTGGGCTAAGAATGATATGAATCTTGATTCAAATGTAGAATTGTTTATAAATGGTGGTAAATCTGTTGGAATACACTGTGAAGCTGATTTTATTCAAACTACTTCTGGAAGAGATGAGGAAGATGCACCAGATTTTTACGACGAGTTTAGTAGTTTTTATGATCCCACTGTTCCACAAGTTACATCTAAAATTGATAGATTCAATGGTACTGATGATTTAAGAGGGTAAGAAACAATGACTATTAAAAATATCTCAATGCAAACATATGGACTTCACGTTGGAGAGTCCAATTATGCAGTAAATACGAACCAACAATTTCCATACAAGGAAACTGGAGTGTTAACTTGTTCTGGTATATCAATATTTGGTAAGGTTACAAATGGTGGAAGAGCAGCTGTTACAATAGGTACAGTAGATTCTGGATCTAAACTTCCTTTCTCTGACTCACTTTATGTTTTAGGGACGAGTAAATTCTTTGATGACATGACAGTGGCAGCAAGTGCTAGGGTTACAAAGGATCTTACAGTTAGTGGTACAACATATGCATCTGTTCAAGGAACTATAAATGTTCAAGGTTGGAAAGGATTTGATATTAAACACCCAACCAAAGAAAATCATAGACTTAGATATGTTTGTTTGGAAGGCCCAGAGGGAGGTGTATATCATCGAGGTGTATTAAAAGACAGTGAATTTATTGAACTTCCTGATTACTGGAAAGATTTAGTTGATACCAAAACAATTACCGTACATCTAACTCCGATTGGAACTTATCAATACTTATATTATACAGTTGCAAAGAATAGAATCATAGTTAAAAACCACAGTAATCTTCCAACTCACTGTAGTTACATAGTTTATGGTGAGAGAAAAGATGGTGAACCTTTGATTCCAGAGTATAAAGGAAACTCACCCGAAGATTATCCAGGCAAGAACGATCAGTATTCGATTGCTGGATATCATTATGACAGAAGAACAACTTAATAAATAAAAGCATCTTACCAGTAAATTATGCACATCGAAAAGAACCAATTAACAGACCTACAGTATTTGCATGAGGATATTGCAGAATATTTTACTGATGAAAATATGATAAGTGGCGAAACATATTGGACTTGCGTTGAGGCATTTGCAGTTACAAAACTTGCCGAGTTGCGTGGAGAGATAGTCTACGAGGATTAGGAAAAACCACCCCAAAACCAAAATCGACTTTCAATTCCAAAAAAGTCGCAAAAAAAATCCCGCCAAAAATTTGACCCAAAACCTTTTTGATGTATGATGTGATAAATAAGTCAGAAGAAAAAAAATTTAGTGTGCTAATACAATGCCCCTTTCAAGGTTAGAAAATTTCTTAGTTAATACCACTGGTAATATCCTTTATGTAAATCCATCTGATTTAGACTCTACAGATAGTTTTGATAATAGAGGAAATTCTTTAACCAGACCTTTTGTTACCATACAAAGAGCATTAATTGAGGCAGCCAGATTTTCATATCAATCAGGATTTAATAACGATAGATTTGATAGAACAACAATATTACTATATCCTGGTGAGCATACGGTAGATAATAGACCAGGTTTATATAT
>VTLG01011700.1_pt1 | contig 15277 bp, 16 predicted proteins | sample 4694571 | NCBI WGS metagenome assembly VTLG01 (sample SAMN12604809, study PRJNA352737) | marine metagenome | biome: ENVO:00000447; feature: ENVO:00000209|ENVO:00000569|ENVO:01000036; material: ENVO:00002151; isolation source: viral sequences binned using virsorter ...
TTCCTTTACCAGAAAAAGGTAAATCCCACATTTCTTTTTTGTTATCAAATTCGAAACCAGGGTCAAAGTAAACTCCATGATGATTTACTTTACGATTTTTAAATTTTCGCTTTTTACTATAATCAGTTTGATCTATATCTTTTGATCGATATATATCTCCGACTATACCAGACCATTTTGACCCTGGCGCACCCGTAACAAGTATATGAGACATTATTTTGTTAATGACTCTTTGTATACCGTGTTATATCCAAGTTTTGTGTTAGTAAAGTTAACTAATGTTTTTAGTGCTTCTGGTGTAATAAATGACTTTAGGATTTTAGCAGTATCGTTACCATCTTCTCCCACTCGCCAATCATACTTTCCGACTTTCTTTTCAATCGCAGCCACAGAGTCTGGGTCTGCAAGCATTTTATTCAAAGCATCAATTAACTTTTGTTTGTTAGGATTATCTTTGTTAACCCAAAAGGCTTTTTGCAAAGAGTCTCTCCATGACTTAACAAGTTTATATGCATCATAGAAATCACCACTTGGTTCAACTCCGTAAGTATATGTGTATAATTTTTCGAATGTTGGTTCTGTAAAATTAGGGTCATCAACATGTTTACCAGATTCTACATCTAGTATTCCATGATGAAACCAAGTAGATGCTTTACCATCTTCAATCAAAGGCATTACATGTTTTTTATATGCAGCTGGGTTTTCTCTAGTTGCGTTTAAATCTCCACGCCTAAATGCAAGTCTTCTTTCTGACCCACTCATTCCTTTTACAAAGGTAACGTATTTGTCATATGCATCATACGGGTCCATATCTGGTCCACCCATTAACATAGTGATTGCCATGATTTCAGGTATCATACCTGAACCGGCAGAAAATTTAACATGACCGTTTGCAACGGTATCATCTGCCCCAACAATAATATTAAGATTCATGTGTCCAATAGAATCCCAATCAAAATAATTATATTCAACTGGTTCAATTAGATAAGATATTCCGTTACCACCATGTGATACTAGAATTGTTTTATCGTCAAATCTAAATTCATTTTGAAATTGATTTGGGCCCATTTGATCTCTGGCGCCAGGTAAGTATTTAAGAATAATCTTCTCACCTAAATGTTTTTCCCACTCTGCCACAACAATTTGTGACCAAACAGATGTACCACCTGAGGGTTTTTGCGGTACAACTAATGTATAATCTGCTTTCGCAACAGTTGACATTAATATAAATGCAGCTATCAATATTCTAAGCATAGTCTAGTTTACTCCTTTTAGTTAAAGACCAATATAAGATTGACATTATCGACAATACAATAAATATGAATATTGGTCTGGTAATCAAATCATGTATTGTATGTAGTGTGGTTAATTGATAAGTCAAAGAATATATTCTATCACTTAATAAAAAACCAATTAGTAAAGCAGGTCTGCTAAATTTATATTTTTTTGCGATAATACCTACAATACTAAAAATTGTTAAAACTGCTATGTCTTCCCACCCACCAGTATATTGTAAAGTTGCCCATACAATTACTATTAAGATAAATGGAAAATAATATTTGTATGGTAATTTTGCAAGATATGAAGAGTAATATGCTAGTACATAACAGATCAATGCTGTAATTAAAGTTCCTAATAGAAAGGCAAACGCCATACTATCAAATAACTTATCGTCATAAAAAGTTTCTGGTGAACCTAAGTCTATTCCAATGTATAAAAATAATCCCATTAAGATAGCTGCAAATGGAGCGCCAGGTATTCCGAATAAAACTGTTGGAATAAATGAAGATGCTTTTTGTGAATTGTTTGCACCTTCAGCACCAACAACACCTTTTACATTTCCTATACCAAATTTTTCGTTTGGATTAGATGCAACAGTTGAACCATATGCCATCCAATCTGCCATTGCTCCACCAAGGCCTGGTAGCAATCCTATGAAAGAACCTATTGCACCTCCACGTAAACTATCTTTCCAAGATTTAAATACATCTACAATACCTTGTCTAACTTGTTTCCAAGTTCCACTATACATATATTCTACTTCATTGGTCGCACTACCTCTTTTCCAACTTGAATACAATTCTGGTATCGCAAATAAACCTGCAACAAAAGGAAGTATCTGAATACCATCCTCTAAATATTGCCATCCTAAAGTAAATCTAGGTACGTTGTTTGCATCTACACCTACAAGTCCTAGTATGACACCAAGAACAATTGCTATAATACTTCTAACATAATTTTTTGTAGAAACAAATCCAACTGTTACAAATGCAAGTACAACTAATCCCCATAGTTCTGGTATACCCATGTACATTACAATGTTTGTGTAGTATGGTAAGAATAAGAATGTTAATGAACCAAAGAATAATCCATTTAAAGTTGATGATGTTATTGCCGCAGATAAAGCTCTAGATGCTTCTCCGTTTTGTGCCATAGGAAATCCGTCAACCATAGTTGCCGCAGCTGAGTTTGCACCTGGTATTCCTAATAGTACTCCACTAAAAGAGTCGCCAGTAGTAGAGGATGCAACGACAGCAACACAAAAGATAACACCAAGATATGGGTCAGATGCAAAGAATGGCATAAATCCAAACAAGGTTATTAACCCAGTAGTTGCACCTGCAGCTGGAACTAGACCAACTATTAATCCATAAAAGATTCCTAAAAATAAAAATAATATTTCCATTTATTTACGTATCCACTCTGCGTATAGTCTATTACCAGAGTCTTGTTTCAATTCTTTCAATTCAAAATTATATTTATTACACCAATCTTGATTATATTTTTCTGACCATGGAAAAAATACTATCTCTTCCATGCCTTGCCAAGGGTGATCGCTTAGACCAGGGTTTTGTCGCCAGTAAATTATATCATTTTTTTTAGTGATATTATACAGATGTTCTATTTGTTTGTCAACTACTTTTTCATCGCCAAAGTTTAAACTTCCTAGTGCTAAATATACATCAAAATTTTTATGTGGTGTGTAATCCTCAAACGCAATCTCTTGATCTGCATCGCTGTTACATGGGTCTATTCCATAAAGATTAGGAAAGTGTGGTTTAAGTAAATTAAACCCACATCCAATATCTAATATGTGTGCGTCTTTATCTATCTTGTCTAATAATTGCCAACCAGAGTATTTAAACTTATCATAGTTTGGTTTCCAATTATATCTAAAATAATGATCTATCTCAGGCATTAACATACTTTATTTTTCATTATATCTAAATGATCTTTCCAATTATCTAAAGGTTTTACATCTAAAAATTTTGTTAGATTGTAATAGGTTTCCTCGTCTTTGTCAAGTAAATTATTGATTTCTAATTCATAATTTAATTCATGTTTTGGGTATTTAAAAGTTAAGTAATTTTCTTCCCAAATTTTTAAATGAAGTTCTATATTTTTTTTACCATGTACTTTTGTTTCCCACAAAGAATGTCTTTTCAGATACGTATCTTTATAACTTGAATATGGACTTAGTATTAAAAAAATTATTTTATGATCTGTCTGTCTTATTATTTCATATTCTGAATAATCCCAAGTATGATAGTCATGTACCTTATCATTTTTTTTCCAAGTAACACTAACTGAACTATGACCCCCTTTATTATTAAAAGGTAAAGCTGATGAAATTCTATAACATTGTCTGTATTGGTTTGCGTTAGGATACTCTTTGTTAAATACTAAATTATAATCTTCCACATTTTTTACATCACGAAATCTTATCATTTTATCTGGTTCACATGCGATATATTCAAATCCCCACCTATCTTTTCCAGCATCGATATGATTAATTTTTTCAAATCCATTATGCAAAGATATAAAACATCTCAGCAAATCTCCAAATGAACCTGATGAATAATCTACACAAACATGATTACCAATCGGTGTCTTTGTCTCTGATAACGGGTGACCATCTTGTACCATAATCATCTACCATCTCTCCTATATTTTCATCTTCTAGTCCGTCTAATCTAAAACCAAAAGGAGTCATGTCTTGCTCAATTCTATCTTGATTGTCTGCATACATTCGTTTACGAATATCTTGATCTGTTAATTCTTTAAAATATCTTTGATCTGTTGCCCAAGAAAATAAAACTAGACACATGACCAAATCATCGTTGCTACCTTCCTCTGCTTGAAACTGATTACCATGAACTATGTAAGTTGATAATTCATTGATAATATCAAAATCATCTACGAGTAATTTATCTGCTTCTATAAGTTGTTTCATGTTTGAACAACCAACTTTTTTTACTGCCTTTGTTGTTCTTACACCTAGTTGTGCTTTACCACCAGAAAACCCACCACCCATTATTTGACCAGCACGTCCACGCATATAACAATTAATTATATTATCATATTCTAAATCAAAATGCAAATTATTTGATACTTGTTCTCCTATATCATTTACTTCAACTAAAACATAAGCATGATTATATGCTCTAGCAACGTGGTGTATTTTATGTGGAAATAGTAAAGGTTTTATTTCGTTATCTTTAAAAGATGCAACAACTTTATATGGTATGTTTGTTACATCTACTACAATAAATGCTGATGAATCATTTTTTGTGCCACGTGCAACGTCAACTGTTATTATATACGTGTGATCTTTTTTTGGATTTTCATAAACATTTAATCCCTCATGTTTTACAATAGGTTCTTTGTAAGTCATCATTCTTAATTTAGATGCATTGATAAGTGTATTTGTTGAACCTAAAAACTCACACTCAAACTCTGTGGCAAATTGTTGTTCACTCGTATTAGCAATTGTTTCCTTTTTCCATTTTTCATCACGCCCTGGTACCTCTGTCCAATGTACCTCAATTGGTACGTAACTATTTCTTTTGTATTGAGCATCATTCCATATTTTATAGAACATATTCATACCATGTGGGGTAGAAACAATAATAACCTTTGTTGATTTACCAGATGATATTGTAGGATATACTGAACTAAAAAATTGCTCTGCAACACTAGCAGGTACATACGCAAACTCATCAAGAAAGATAATATTAAATGAACTACCTCGAACTGTTGAAGCAGACGTTGAGGCTGCAAGTATCTTACTTCCATTTTCTAATTCAAGACTTCCTTTGTTCCATGACATTACACCTTGTTGTAACCACTTAGGTAAGTTTTCATATGCAAGTTGCAATCTACCTAGTAAGTCTCTAGAGGTTGCAGCTTTGTTAGCAAGTATTGCTATATTTACATTTGGATTAAATAATGCATAATGCAATAAGTAAGCAATCATGGTAGTTGATTTACCTGACTGTCTAGGAAGTTTACATATAGTAAATCTATTATTATGAAAAGTGCCAATCATATCTTTTTGAAAGTTATATGGTTTGAAAGGAATTAGACCCTCATCTAGAGAAACAATTTTAATATATGTTTCTATAAAGTATAATGGGTCATCCATACACTTTTGATATTCTTCTATTTCTTTTTGAGTCCACTCTTTAGGTTGATTAACCTTTTTTAGATTAGGATTCCCTAGATAACTTTCCATTTACATAATACTTTCTTTTTCGATTTAAACTTAGTCTTTTTGTAGAACATTTTTTCCTACATAATTCTGGCACATCGCCATTTGTAATTTTATCAAAGAAGTTAATCCATGATTTACTATTTACTATATTTTTTATTTTATTTGTATTTAGGTTGTTTGACATATGTAACAATGGTTCGAATCGTTCATCTATGTTATCTTGATATTGAACATGAGCATCTATCCAACAACATGGCAATACTTGTTTATTTGTTGCTACAAACGGCAATCTTTCTTGCGTATCTGTTAAACACTTAGGTCTAAATTCTTCTTTATCTTCTTCAATATCAAAAGTGTTTGTTGGTTTTAAAAACTCTGTGTATCTACCTGAATAATTTATTTCTAAATCAACTCCAATATCTTTTGACATTTGTATTGCTTCATCTATCTTATCCTCATTGTATTTAAAAACTATGTATTGCCAAATACATTTGATATCCATTTTACTAGCAGTTTTCATTACCTCATATAAATGTTCACCATCTTGGTTTATTCTGTGAGCAAAACTTTGATAAGGCAAACCATCTATACCAAATCTCCACTCTGCATTAGGATGAGCTCTAAATGCATCAACATACCACTCCATAGGTTTTTGAGAAGCTGCGTTACTAATAGATACATGAACATTTTTAGAACATGCAATACGTAACATCTGAATTAAATTAGGATTAAAAACTGGGTCGCCATAAGTTCCGTTAAGAGTTAATGTTGAAAAATAATCTGTTAGGTCTTGCCATTCTTCAATAGTTAAATCACCGCCAGGTATATCGTTAGACTTGTAATTAAATTTACCTCTCGAACATGTAGGACATTGTAAGGTACATTTGTTTGTTATATCTAAGTCGCCACCTTTATTTTGAAATCCATTGTTTCTATAATCAATCATCCTTTTTCTTTTTCAATATTTTTTGCAATTCACTTGTAGAACCTACAAATAAAGCATTCGTTACATTTTTAGGAGCCTTGTTAGGAACATCTTTTAATTTTTTCATTTTCTCTTGTAGATCACCTAGTTTTTCTGTAACTTCAGAAACTTGTTTAATTAAATTACCAGCAACTTCATATGCTCTCGGGTGGTCAGAGTTTTGAGCAATATCTAATATTCCTTGTATTGCATCTTGACCTCTTTCAACTAAGTTGTAAAAGTTTTCTCTTTGGTACTTGTAATCAGAATCAATATCTTCATTTTCTACTGGTCTAGGGATGACTGGTCTAGGTTCTGACTTTACAATCTTTTTATCCTTAACACCTAAAGCATCATTAATTATTTCATCTATTTTATCAGTCATAGTATTATTTATCTCCCTGCTTTCATATGTGTTCTTGTACTTGTCTTACCACCACGAACACCACATTTGTATTTACATATATCAGGTGCGTTCTCTGGGTTCTCTTTTAGCATTCTATGAAATTCAATCCATTCTTTTGAGTTTACAATTTCCTCAACATTATTTACTTTATCAATTTTAAATTTATCATCCATTATATTAGAAAATGTTAAGTGTTCATTTTGAGGTTTCCAAAACCAACAACATGGTAACAGTCTTCCTTTATAATCCCAACCATACTCTTTGTCTTCTAAACATTGTGGCCTAAAATCATTTCTTGTTTCTTTTTTTGCAAAACCTTCTTTTGGTTTAAGATATTCATCTTCATAAAATCTAGATGACTCAATTAACATAAATCTCATTTTTTCTTTTTTTGCTATACCATATGCTTCTATTTGATCTTCTTCGTTATAATCAAAAACAATATATTGCCATGTAACTTTATTACCTAATGATACAGCAAGTTTCATCATCTCAAATAACTTTTCACCATCTTGATTAATCCTATACTTATGACTATCTTTAGGAAGACCATCTACTCCAAATATCCACTCTGCATTTTTATTAGCATTAAATGCTCTTACATACCATTCTCTTGGTTGATGTGATGCAGCTGTGTGTACACTAACTTTAACATTTTTATCATCACACATTTTTAAAAAATCTATAAAGTTAGGGTGGAAGATAGGGTCTGACATTTGACCACAGAAATATATTTCTGTAAAGTAGTTTGACACTTTATCAAACTCTTCAATAGTCATATCGTTTTTAGGAATCTTAACGTTGTTTTCTTTATACCATGCTCGGTCGCATGTGCTACAACCAAGAGTACAACGAGAAGTAATATCTAAGTTTACTCTTTTCACTCTGTCCATAATTTAAAAAATAATCTAAATGTTATTCATCTGTATCTGTCTTAGGATTATAATTTTTTGCGTCCTCAAAAAATGATGTTGTTTCATTAAACCCAAAATCATCATCGTCAAAACTTGCGGCAGTTGCTGTAGCAGGTTTTGGTGTAACTGTATATCTTTGTTCTCTTGTCGGTGATTTATCTGGCATTTGAGAATATTGGTCAACTGTAACTTGTTTAATAACTTTACTATCTGTTACTGGTCCATATAGATAGAACTTAGAAGTAAAAGATAAAGTATAAATGATTGCTCTTCTTTCTGTAAACGTACCTCTATAACTATCCTCATATTGAATAGAGTTTAAAATAATTGGCACGTCTCTTTTAATGCCCATGTCTGCCATGTCATTAATTGTTACAGTATAGTCTGGTTGGAAGTATGGTAATATTTGTTCGATAATTTGTAACGCATCATCTGATTGTTTTGCCATAGCAAACAATTCAAAATCTAGATTATACGGCACAGGCATAAACTGACTTTCTAATTGGTCAGTACTACCTGATTTTACTTTTTTAAATTTTTGAATTCGATTTAGTTTTCTTGATGTATCGTATGACATGTTTTGAATTTCAAAACCAAGACGAGGTAAAGTGATTGCAACTTTACTTGTTAGATCAGCATCTTGATCTAGTCTTGCTAAAAATTTTTGTTTTGGTCCATACGCCAAAGGAACTTTCATCTTTTGAATGATTGTGCCATTATTGTCTTTTCTTACTATATTGATATTATTAAATATCGTACCAAATGAGACAACCATCTTTCTGATTGTTTCGTGATAAAATTGTGTTCCTAACATTTTCTATTCTCCAACATCACCGAAAGGATTTCTTTCAGAGAAGTCTAATATTGAGTCATCTGCTTTATCAAATAACTCATTTTGACTTGTTACATCTATTGTTCCGTCACCAACTATATATGTCTCTTGTAATAAGAAGTTTGTAACTGATGGGTCAGACTCTTCAAGAAGAATATTAGTACCAATTGATCTACTATCATCTTCATGTACAACCACATCGTTGTCTTCCATTAACAACGTGTCTGTTTGAGACAAGTCGGTAAAGAATTCAAGAGCAATACTTTCGTTGTATGCACTTTCAGCCTCAAGTGTAAATTGATGACCTAAAGTATCACCTGTTAATGCATCTTCGATATTATCAACATCGGTGATACCAGTATTTAGTTCCTCGCTTGAGTATTCGAATTGTCTGCATCTTAATTTGTAAACGGGGTTATTGTCTAATTGATGAAATGGTTCGTCATGATCTACAAAAGATATTTCAAATAATTTACTTAATATCGGATGAAAAACTAAATCACCTTCTTTTGGTCTTGATGCATATGTTGAAACTGTTTCATCTTCTTTTCTTAAATATGCACTTTCAAAAGATTGTGAAGCGTTGTTTGTTGTATCTGCTGTAATTGTACCAGACTCTAAAAGTATTGAACCCTCAGTAGTATCTGTACCACTTTCAATATCAACTTGGTGCATAACATCATCGAATCTTGTTCTATGTACAACAAAAGTAATTTCGTTTCTATTTTCTAAACCGAATTGTTGCATGACTTCTTTCTCACCTTGATATCCACCAGATGAGTCTTCAACATACATTTCGATTGTTTGTGCTTTGTTAAATTGAGATAAACTATCTTCACCAAAGATATTGTCTTTAGCTTGTAAAGTTCTATCAATATAATTTACGTCATGTCCGTAAATTTGGATAGACTCTTTTACCAAGTCTGAATACAAATTCTTTTCTGTGGTATTAGTAGTACCAGAAGTTTTAAACAAGCTGTTGACAGCCATTGTGTTATCCCTTTATTAACATATCGGGGTATTGCATATTTTGTATTTGTTCTTCTAGTCTTGTAACTTCTTCTTGAGCTTGTGTATAAATTTGTTCACCATTCATTGTTACACCACCTAGTAATTGAACTTCACCAAACTTTGATAAGTTTTGCCCCCATTGTTTTTTAATCAAAGCTGTTGCATATCTTTTTAAATGCATGTCGTTATATAAATCAGTATATGTTTCTGGGTCAAGTTTTCTATAACATTCAATAATTAAGTAATCATCTTCTTTAATATCATTTGACCAATCCATATCAAGATATAATCTTCTTTGATGTTCATAAAATCTTATTGGTGTTTCCCCTACTAACAAGTGTGAAAGGTAATCTAAATGTTGCATTGTCATTTCATAATGAATAATGCTTGTAGATGAAAAATCATATAGATCATTTAATCTTAATTGATAACGTATATCAAACATATTGTTTGTAGCAGAGTTATCAAAACTGAATATTTTCAAAACAGATACTACTGAGTCTGGCATAGGAATAAAATTTTTGCCTTCTTCAAATGATGCTGTTATTGAACTGTCTGCAACGTCTGTCGCTGTTGTAGTTGTGTTTGCAGCTCCTCTTGTAATATCTGCCGCTGTAATTTTGTATTTGAGATACATTTTCTCAATACCATCATAGTAGTAATGAGCAAAATATTGTAGTGCCTCGTCTAGTCTATCGTCTGCTTGGTCGGATGTAACGTTGATATCTACGGCACCCTTACCTAAATTTCTTAGGCAATATTCTTTTAATGTACTCTTTGAATTTGGTGTGGCCATGTATTTTTCCTTTTAAGTATTTATCTAAATCCCTCTTTGGCCGCCATCCTAATGATAATGTGTCATCGATAATTGCAGTATTATCAAGACTTTCGCCAATATGACCATCCTTTGTGGGTATGTTTTTTAAGTATTTATCGACCAATTCATTTACTTTTACACCTTTTCCACTCCCTACTTCATATGTGTGTTGTGTCCAATCCATAAAAAATTCTTTTCTATAAATGAGTAATTTAATTAGATCAACAACATCTAAAACATGAATAAAATCTCTAATATGTGTAGTCTTATATTTAAGTGTTTTATCAATCATCTTTTGAGTTAACATCGTAGACCTACAACCATCACCGTAAACATTTGTGAATCTAAGTCCTATATGTTTACCAGTTGCAATTGCAACAGCTTCCATTGCTTTTTTAGAACCTGCATATGGGTTTTGACTCCAATTATGTACACTTGAAGATGATGCATATACCATTGGTATTTTTAATTTGGAACATAATTGAAATAAATTTGTAGACCAATGCACGTTAGAAACAAACCATTTATCTGGGTTATCAAAAGATGCTCTTACATCTGCCAAAGCTGCTAAATGCACAACTCTATCAAATGATTTTAAATAGTCCTCAGTTATATCTCTAAAGTTTCTAGGTGCAGGTTGCCCATAAGAGTTTTGACCATGTAAATCCCAACCATCAACTTCATGTCCGTCTATATCTAGTTCTTCAACTAAATGTTTTCCTATAAATCCAGCAGAGCCAGTTACTAATATTTTCATTGACAAATCCTATATAAATAGTTTATAGTGGTACTTATATTAACAGATCGAAGGTCATTATGTCAAGGGTTATTTACTCAATATATATCAACATTCCCAAAGAAAAACTAGATTTATTCGATAGTCATATTCTAAAAGAAAATCAAACGCCGATGAATTTTAAGATGGCGCAGGCTTTCATAGACCACTATGATAAACTCATAGAAACGAAAAAACGCTACGCAAAAAAAATAGGCGCACAATTTCAAATGTATGAGTATGATGAAGACTACATAAAATTTCACGAAGATTATTCAAAAAAATATCCATTTCTTACAGAGTACAATATAGTAAACAAATATAAATTACATATACTTGATAGACTTGTTAATTACTTTGATGAAGTTTTATATCTAGACTTTGATGCTATTCCTATGACTAACGAATCCTTTTTTGATGTATGGGATTTAAGTAAGGGTATTACTCTTAAACATAACAATGATAAGATACGAGACCCAGGTCAACATATTCATCGCATAACAGGCACTATTCGATCTCCCTCAGCTAAATATTTCAATGCAATGGCAATGTTAGAATATAAAGGTTATAATCCTCAATGTGATGTTGTCAATACCGCAATAGTTGGTGCAACAAAAGAACATTGGCAAAAATTAAAATACTTTAATACACTAGAAAAAGATTTAACATTAATGACTTACTTAAAAGATAATGCTGAAATGTATCCACCAAATATTGTTAAAACATTTGGATATGACAATGAAACAATTTTTTCTTACAAGGTTGTAGCAAACGAGGTACCAGTACAATGGTTAGATGATAAATGGCATTTTTTCTATGATGATAATAGGGGTATACCAGAAGACACAAAGATATGTCATGCAATCAATAAAGAGTTTGATAGAGTATGGAAACACTATGACAAAATTAAGTTGTAAATCACCATTAGTACATTTAAACTTAGGTCCTAATGGTCATATTAATTTATGTTGTGAAAATCGTTGGACTATTAGAACACATATTGATGAAATTGATGATCTAGAAGAATTTTTTAATTCTAGTGTTATGGATTATCACAGAGAAGAAATAACGTATAAGGGTAATATAAAAAATTTAGACTCATGTAAAAACTGTTATTGGAATACCATGAAAGGTGATGAAACTTTTAGAAGTAGATTAGAAAAATATCATACGTTTCCAAATGAGGCAAACGATAAAAAGGCAAGAGAATATGGTATAAATGTTCCTATTCGTTATCTAGAATACACGTTATCAAATATATGTAATCAAAAATGTGCTATGTGTAGTAGTTTTTTTAGTAATAAATGGCAAGACTTAGATAAAGAATTAGGTAGAGAGGTTCATCCTTTACAAAAATTAGGTGATGATGCGATTAGTAAAATAGAAAAAGTTTTATATGGATTAGATTATCTTGAAATTAAAGGTGGTGAACCATTTGCAGATATAAGAAATTTTAGAATATTAAAAAAACTTGCTGAAGTAAATAATAAGTGTGAAATAAAAATTGTATCTAATATGCATCATATAACACCAGAGGCAATGGACATACTTAAAAAATTTCCAAATATAAAATTATTTGCTAGTGTTGATGGTACTAATAAAATTTATGATTGGATAAGAGGTGGAAATTTTAAAAAGACAGTTGATACAATGGAAAAATATTATAATGAAACAGGTAATAAAGTTCAAATAGGAACAACAATTAGTTTATATAATTTTTTTAATTTACTAGACATACAAAATTATTTTGAGGACAAAGAATATATTAATAATATCGTATTTGAAAATTGGTGTAGAAGCACTAAGGACGGTATGCCTGATATAGTTGGAAAAGATATATATGATAAACAAATTAAAATATATAAAAAGAAATTAAAAAACTTTGTTCCTAAAGAATATGAGAATAAAGACACATTTAATTTTAAATCTAATTTTGATAAGTTGAATATAGATAGAGGATTTGATATAACAGATCATGTGCCAGAATTAAAAGAATGGTATAATAGAAAATGAAAAACTTAATCTTTAGCATATACAAACCTGTTAATGTAGATAGAGAGTTTACTGCTAAACAAACTAATACAATTAAACAATTCGAAAAATATTTTGATAAACTAATATCAAACAAAGAGGAATACGCTAAACTTATTGATGCAGAGTTTAAATTAGTAACACCTGAAAAATCTAGTTTTGATGATATAAATTTTGAGAAACTATTTTTACTTAATAAGTTTGCTAATGATTATGATAATGTTTTATACTTAGACTTAGATGTAATTATTAGTACAAAAACTAACTTCTTTGAAAAGTTTAATATGTATACCTTAGTTTCTAGATATGAAAAATGTTCTCGATATGATAAACTTGGTTTAGAATGTTTATTAGAAACATTAACCGATGATGATGAAAAGTTAAGAAAATATGTTCGTAGTATAAAACAAAAAGGACAATGGCAAGAGTTTGCCAAACAACATATTGATAAACACTATGATGAGGCATATAATAAACTAGACAAATATCATTGGTTAAAAAAAGGACAAGAGTTATTAAAAATATTACCAGATGCTGAAGAATGGATGATTAATACAGCTATTACAGGTGGGTCATCTGAAACAATAAAGAAATTAAATCTACTTGAAGAATATAAAAAATATATGGGTCCTAAAAACAATGAAATCTTTTTAACATACTTAGTGCAAAAAAGAAAGTTCCCATTTACTAATCTACCTGAATGGTGGCATCAACTTTGTTTAAAATCTAGCGACTCGATTCCTAATGCGTGTATGTGGCACGTAGTTGATAAAAATTTTGAGAGAGTTTTTAAGTTGCAGAGCTTTTCTTAATTTTTATTAATGTCTCAATTACTTCTAAAGGATTATCTGCTTTTCTTATTTTAGATTTTAATTCTTTATCATTACAGTTTTTAACCACATCTAATTCAAAAGCTGCAAGTTTACAAACAAACAAATCTTCCTTTTGTGTTTCACTATTGAAATCCCCAAAGAATAGTTTAATTGATTGTGTATAAAATTTAGTATCTACCTTTGCACTATTACTTTCTGAATCGTAATATGCGATTGGGTCAATTAGATAACCTTCTTCTTTTCCTTGACGTATTGCAAATTCTTTAAAAGAAGCTTCCTCAGCAACAATTCGCTGATAGGTATTTTCCATAATCTCATCTTTATTTGTTAGTTGATAAAGTTGGTCAACAATCCATTTTCTAGAAGGGTCGTTTTCTTGGAAAGTAAATTCTAAATTATCACCTTGGTCATTACCTTCTTCATTCTTATAGTGAATTCTTATTGTTGTTCTATCAGAGTCAGTATATTCTGCTCTATCAAAGATTACCATTTTGTAACCAATATCTATTTCTTTTTTTGAAAAGTCTGGTTGTCTTTTATCTGACACCCAATCTTTTTCTTCAGCTTCTAAAGGTCGTGGATTTTTGATAGGGATAATTTCACCTGTCTCATTATTAATATAACCAATTACTGTGCTTTCACTTTTTATATCTATTGATTTTAAAGGTTGACCTGTAACTTCGTCAATTTTTTCACTCATAATATACTCCTAATTATATAATGTACTATTCTCTATTTATCTTGAAGTTGTAAGTATTAATTGTTGTTGATGAACCGTTAGGAAATTTTTGTGATCTATAATCATCACCACCAACAAATCTGTTTGTTTCAGAACCAGAACCATTTAGTTTAGTATCAGTCATTGATGTTCCTCTAGTTTCACCAGAGCCATTAATGTTATATCTAATATTATGACCAGATGCTGAATCATCACTAGCTGCAAGGTCTCTAATAAATTGTTCCATAATATCAAAAATATCAGCTGCATCATCGCCAGATGTTGCATATTCTCTAAGGTCATTGTTACTATCAATGTATAATAAATTTCTAGTTTGTGATACTGCATCACCATTATCTTTATTCATGTAATAGTTAGCTACAGTAGATGAGTGATCTTGAAAAGTACCTGATGTTCCTATTTGACCAGAAGAGTAAGAACCTGTGTTTGCTCTTGTATCTGTAAATACTGCTGTTGTAGAA
>VTLG01001249.1_pt1 | contig 15276 bp, 13 predicted proteins | sample 4694571 | NCBI WGS metagenome assembly VTLG01 (sample SAMN12604809, study PRJNA352737) | marine metagenome | biome: ENVO:00000447; feature: ENVO:00000209|ENVO:00000569|ENVO:01000036; material: ENVO:00002151; isolation source: viral sequences binned using virsorter ...
TACTGGATTCCATTTTGAAATTCACTTCTAAGTTCAATGAGAACATAGAAGAAACAGTCATATGGCCGGAACTATATAGTATGATTAATAATTATGCTCCATTCGTGGTTGTGAATAAGCAGAAATATGTTGACATACTGAAAAAACAAGTAGAATTACATTATGCATAAAGTGGATAATCTGAAACACGTAGAACAAGGAGAATACGATGGCAAATTCATTTGCATCCCTCAAGAAAAGTCGGTCTAACGATCTTCAGAAACTTCAGTCAGAAGTGGAGAAGATTAACAATCCACAAAACAATTTTAGTCGAGAAGATGATCGCTTCTGGAAAGCGGAACTCGACAAGTCTGGTAACGGATATGCCGTTATCCGATTCCTACCACCACCTAATGGTGAAGAGATGGCATGGGCCAAGATCTTCAATCATGGTTTTCAAGGGCCAGGTGGCTGGTACATCGAAAACTCTTTGACCACAATTGGTCAAAAAGATCCATTGGCAGAGTATAACTCTACTCTTTGGAATTCGGGTATCGAGGCGAACAAAGAGATCGCCCGTAAACAGAAACGTAGGTTGACCTACATCTCAAACATCTTTGTCGTAGAAGACAAGGCAAATCCCCAAAACGAAGGTAAGAATTTTCTTTTCCGTTATGGAAAGAAGATTTTTGATAAGGTCAGTTCGATGGCTAATCCTGAGTTTGAGGATGAGTCACCAGTTGATGTATTCAACTTTTGGGATGGTGCGAACTTCAAGTTGAAGATTCGTAAGGTTGATGGTTTCTCAAACTATGACAAGTCGGAGTTTATAACTCCTGCTCCTCTATTTGAGGATGAAACCAAATTGGAAGAAACTTGGAACTCACAATATTCTTTGACAGAATTTGTGGGTGAGGACAAGTTCAAGTCCTATGATGAGTTAAAATCTCGTTTGGATGTTGTTCTTGGAAACGTTACAACTCCGGCAATGTCTGCACCTTCTACAGTAGAATCTGTAGAAGTTCCTGTTGAAACAAGTTCTTCTTCTAATTCTGAAGAAGAAAATCTTGACTATTTCAAGAAGTTAGCAGAAGCATAGTCTTTTGTTTTAATGCTCGGTTATATCTTTTTATAATCGAGCATTCTATCCACTTATTCCAAGACCTCTCCCTCTTCCTCCATCTGTATCAATTGGTGGTATAATATTTGTAGTAGTATTATTAATAACTGGTGTACTTGCATCGATATTTGTAAATCCTCCTCCACCAGATCCACCTATATCAACTTTATTACTTGCTGCTTGATTTAATTGAGTACCAATTTGGCTTTGTCTATTGAATTGCTCCATAGTTATAGGAACACCGCTTCGATCTATATCAATTAATTTCATTTTCGCAGCCTTTATTCCTGCAAGCATTCCTGTTAGTTCTTTCATAGCATCTTCACCAGATTGAAAATCCCAAAAACTTGGATCAACAGTTGCACCATATCCTCCACGAGCCTGAAATTCGTTTTTTCCTCTGTACCTTTTATTTACTCTATTGAGATTTGTTATTCCCAATTCTGCCATCATTCTTACTGCATTTTCTGCTCCTAATACTTCATATCCTGCTCCTTCATTGCCCCCAAAACCTTTAAATCCAGCCGCTCGTTCTGCCAAACCAAGTCCACCAAACTGATACTTTGCATCTTTTCCAAATTGTGCTATTAAAGTTTTTGCTAATTCGGTGATTCTTGCAAGTGCTTTAATTTCTTCTGCTTCTATAACTTCTTCGCCTAGATCAAGAAATGCAGGAATAGGTTGACCTGGCTTGATGTTTGGCAACCATTCGGGTATTTTCATTCCTTCTTGTGCTCTTGGAATTGCATTATATTGTTTATCTAAAGCATTAATTTCTTTATCAATTTGTTTTCTTCTTTCTGATGTAGCTGGGAGCAATTCCTGTTCCTTGATCAGTTCTTCATAACGTTTATCAAGTTGTTCACGTTGTGCTTCAGGTGTTAATTTATTTGTCGTTGTTGTAGTCTTTGTTGGTGTAGTCTTTGTTGGTGTAGTCTTTGTTGGTGTAGTCTTTGTTGGTGTAGTCTTTGTTGGTGTAGTCTTTGTTGCAACTCCGCCATTTTCTTTCGATTTTTTCTCTTCCAGCATTCTCATTTGATATTGATAAAAAGTTTCGTCATCTTTTTGACCTTCTCCTCTTGGGCCATACTTTTTAGCATAGGCATCCATTATTTTGGTACTATCCTTCTTTATATCTTGTATATCTTCAATTCTTTCTTCTATTTCTTCAGGAGTCATACTTTCCCAAGATTGTCCTCCCTTAAAATCCATTTTACCCAATAACCACCATATCAAACCACCTGCTGCAACTGCTGCAAGAACATATGGATTGGTGAGTAACGGCAGGAATTTTGGGCCTAAAGCTGCCAATATTCTCAAAAGTCCAATTTTAGTCAACATTGCTTTTGGAAGAGATTTTAATCCTCCTTTAAATCCTTTAACACCTAAGAATGAACCAAGGGCACTACCAGTAAGATCTCCAAGAACATCCGACATAAATCCGCCGCCTGCAGCAGCACCAGCAAGACCAGTTCCCTCTGCTTTTCCTTTTCCTACAAGTCCACCAACTTTTTCTGCTCCTTTATCTCTAAGTCGTTCTCTTCTCGATTCTGCGGTTTCAGAATTGTCACGAATGAATTGAAGATTTTCATCTATATTAATTAATAATTCATTGGTAAATTCAAGTCCACCTCCGGCATCTCCGCCACCGCCTGTGGTTGCTCCTCCTAGTATTTCTTCTTTTGCTTTTTCTACTGGTGAAGATGCACCCCCATTTTCTTCTGCATCTTCTGCAGCTGTTTCATCAATATCACCACCTTGCAATTTTGCTGCCAGATCTGTTTGTGCAGAAGAGGCTCCTCCACCAAATTTACCTTTGATTTTAGCACCCGCAAAAGACAACATTTCTTGTGCAAAAGGAACACCTTCAGTCAATTGTGATGCCATTCCACCAATAATACCAGCAGCAGTTGACTTCATCTTAGAACCAACTGCTTTTCCTGCTGAACCAACCATGCCGGGCTTATTACTATCTAATGTGTTAATAGCAATCATGACACTTTCTTGAAGAAATCCAATAAGTTTCGGATCAAGAATTATTGAATCTGCATTTAGTGCATCATTTAAAACTTTTGAAATATTATCTGCTTTTTTTATGGCATTGAGAAAATCTTCACGTTTTGGTTCTTTTCCAAGTTTTACAGTAGACTTAATATCAGTTAGAGTTTCATTATATGCACTTTCTATCGCTCTTTTTCTTTTTGGATCTTTTATCTTACCAATAATATCTTTTGCTTTTTTCGCCCTACCATCTTTGTCTTCAATTTTAACTAATGCGTCTCTCGAGGCAGTATTCCATGAAGCACCTTTTTTCAAGGCATCAAATGCATTTTTTGTATCAGCCATTATAGTCCCTTAGTGACTTCCTTGTTGTCGCAATTTCTCATTTTCTTCTTCTACCCAATTACTTAACAGGGTTGTGTAAATGTCTCTTTCGTAGGGCATCATATCCTCGATTTCGGTCAAACTCCACTTGTGATGTTGTATCATCGCAAAGTTACTCAAGTAATAATTCTCAAGCGAGTTATGACTCAGGCTAAGCCGAAAAAAGAGTCTAGACCTGAAATCGTGGTTTCTTTTTCTTCCCCACACGTTTTACAATTATATTTCACAGTATGCTTTAATACCGGCATACTATCAAAAAACTTTCTGATCTTTGTAAATTGATCAGTAGTTAAACTGTCGAAAAAATCATCTAATTCTTTTTCTGAGAAAGAATCTCTTTCATGTGTTTCTTCCTCTGTAAAAATCATTTGAACAGAATTTTTCATCACTTGCATTCCAACTTCTGTTTCTGATAAATTTCCCTTTATCATATCCTTTATAGATTCAATATTCGGATAACTCATTACCATTCCTATGTTATCTGACAACATAATTTTATTAGAATGATCTTCAGTTTTTTGTACCTTCACTTCTTCAAGGTTTATTTTAACTTCTGTTGTAAATTCACAAAGTTCTCCGTTATTCTGAGGACACCCCCAAGGCCGTAAACCAATATTGACTTCTTCTCCTACTGATTTTGCTCGAAGTCGTAGGAAAATATATTCTATATCGAAAGTCGGCAATTGTTCTACATCAAGTTCCCCTTGAACACAATTTCCAATAATCTGTTTGACTGCATTAGTGATGGTTTTATTGTCTTCTGACTCCATCGCAGTCAATAATATTTTTTCTTCTTTGACCAAAAAAGGTCGATATTTTATAACACTCTCAGTTGATGGCAGAATTGCCTCATATACTGGAACGTTCAATTTCGGTAATGTCATAATAAGTTCCTCTCATGACTGTTAATAATAAGTTAGGTTGAGCTAATGTTCCTTCTTGTTCCGTCAGGATTTAGATCTCCTACTAAATTCTGGCCTCTTCTTGTTGCTGCCGATGTTCTGGTTTGTTGTACTGCCAAATCATTTGTTTCCCAATAAGCATATTGCATTTCTACAGTTAGTCTAACAGGAGTATTTGTTGTAGAGTGATTCAATTCAATTGCTGCGACTGTTTTAGGATAACATTCGTGATATGTTTGTATGTGCTTTTCTGTCAAGTCTCTATCTAATGTTGTTATTGTCATTTCTCCAATATAATCTTTATAATATGAAACATCCCATCCTCTTTTAATACTAACTACATGATCATTCCAACGATCAAATATTCTCTTTTCTGCATAATCCGATGAAATTAAAAAAGAAAGAGTTATCGGAGTATAGGTAGGCCCATTATATGCAATTTCTCTATTAACTCCATATTGTCTATCAAGAATTGATTGTACTGTTCTTCCAGCAACAGCAACAGTCTCACACATCAAATTCAGTAATGATAATTCATCAGTTGAAATCAAATTTTTTGGGGGTTTGATATCTACTTTAAATTTATTTGGAGATGCCAATCCTTTTTGTGTGATTGCTGTTGAAAATTTAGATATATTGCTTTGATTTGCCACTATGCTCCTATTCTCTTTCTACTGTCTGCCCATACTTTGGACTTTGATGCTTTTTTAAATCTTTCCAATGGTAAGAATATTGCAATTTCATTTTCCTGTTCTTCTATCGGTATTACTTTTCTTACAATATGATCGTATCGATATCTTTTTACACATGGTTCAACTTGTGGTATTTTTGCAATTTTATCCCATTTGATAATACCTTTTCCTATCTTGGCCGTAACTCTGTCTAAAAGAATTGCACGTAATTTAGGATTGAGATAATGAAAATTCAAACCTAAAAATGTTTCTTTTTCATATCCAATTAACATTACTAATGGAAATGTATCATAATATGGTAATGTTATTCGATGTTTCGGATTATAATAATATGCAAAAAGATCTCCTAAGTTTGCTCTCAATTTAAGAACTCTTGGATTTACTTTATTTTCTGCTTCACGATAAAATTTGGGTGCATTTGTTGATGACCATTGATTTCTCAATGATCCTTGTAATCCCTTTATTTTATCTTGAAACCAACGTGCAGAACGTTTAACCTCTGCTCCAACTGTTCCTTTTCGGACTGCATCCGATACTCTATCTAATAAACTCGCCATAGTATTATTATTTATCTGGTTGTAACTGTTTTTCTGTCATTAGTTGAAATCTCCATCCTTCTACTTCACATACCTTTTGTGCAGCCTTCCACTTTGCTTCATTGACTAACCAAGTCTGAACTGCACGCACATATCTTCTTTTCTTCTTTACAGTTAGATTTTCAACCAGAAGTTTCTTTGGTGGTTTGGTTTGGACTTGAGGTTTAACTTCAATGAGAGTCCATCCTTTATCGGTTTGTATGAGAAAATCGGGAAAGTATCTATGTCTCTTTTTGTCTATGGGAGAGATGTAAGGAATTGCAATTTCTTCACTATTCCACTTGAGAACATTATCACTTCTATCTGCCCATTTCATGAAACGAAGTTCCATCAAACTCCTATAAATAACATTAGTACTATCTCCAATGTATTTTTTGGAATTTTTAACCTTATATTTACCTTTATAGCGTTTTCTCATGGCAAACCATTACAGATATCCAGATTCTATAGGAAATGATGTTAAACAAGGGCAACATTATATTTTGTTCTCTTCTTATGAATCCACAAGTGCAGTTGCTGCAAGCACTAAATTGAAAACATCTATTGCATTATATATCCCTCCAAATTCTCTAACGACAACAATAAATCAGAATTATCAAGATTTAGAGGGGGGAGCATCTAGAGCTGTTCTGGGCGGAGCTGGAAGGACTGAAGGGTTTGCTGTAATTGAAGCAGCAAAAAATTTATTTTCTGAAGGGGGAATGAAAACCATTGCTGGTGTACTTGAAAGTCAAACATCAAAAGTAAAACAACTGGCAGATTTTCGGGCAGCAGGAACTGGTCTTGCACAGAACAATCATGTGGCACTTACATATAGGGGCCCAGCAGGATTTAGAGAACACACTTTTGCTTTTCAATTTTTTCCTAAACAACAAACTGAAGCCGAAGAAGTAAGACAAATTATTAAGGATTTTCAAAATGGTTCTACACCAAGAAGAGTTTCAACATTTGGGGGTGGAAATAAATTACTTGCACCTTATTTCGCATCTCCTAGACAATGGACAATTAAATTTATTGCTGGTAAAAGTGGAACAACAGGACGCGGTGGAAGTGGAGGTGGTGGCACAGCAGCAGGAGAAAATCCGTATTTGCCAAAAATAAAACGATCTGTCATAACATCATTTGGAGTCAACCATGATCCAGATAGTGTCATTAGTTTTCATAAAGATGGATCTCCTGTTCATTCGACATTAACTTTGACTTTTAAAGAAATCGATCACGTAATAAGCGAAGACGCAGTTGATGCAAAATTTGCTGCAGCAGCAGTAGAAATGTCTAAACTGGATGCTCAAGTAATTCAGAGAGCAAATTCAGAAGGCTCTCAAGAAACAACCGACTCTGACTAAGGAAAAATGGCAAATTATTTTAAATCAATACCAAATGTCAATTATGACATAAACGGAAATGCACCGAATACATTTCAGAAAACAACGAACATAATGAAACGGCCAAAGTTCAAACCGGCAGTCGTTGCAGAAATAACTGATTATTATCCCTATCGTGTGAAAGACGGATATAGACCAGATATGGTTTCTAATGAAGTATATGGTACACCCGCTTATGCATATTTGATTCTGATGTTTAATGACATTTATGATCCTGTATTCGATTGGCCTTTAGGACTTAGACAATTTGATAATTATATTGTCAACAAATATGGAAGTATAGATTCTGCAATTTCTACAGTTAAGTATTATTATCAGATAATTCGTGCAGAAGTTGCAAAAACAGGAACATCCGAAAGAATTCCTGCGGTAAAGTTTATAGTAGATCAAACTGCATATAATGCTTTGAGTGAAGATGACAGAACTACTATTTCTGAATATGATTGGGAATTTGAGTTAAACGATGAAAAAACTGAAATTCAAATGATAAATTCTGGACTAATACAAGATGTGGATTATGAAGTAAAACGTATGTTCTAGGTGAAACAATAATATGGCCGACAATAAAACAAAAACAGATATAAAATTACTGGATAAAGATCAATCTTCACCAATAACGGGCGGTGATTTTAGATTACGTGAAGTTTCATTACATTCTAGATCAAACAATAGTATAATACATTTGAATGTAGGGGGAGTATTTGTAAGTTTAGATATTTACGAAGATCTTTTTTCCGAAACTCTTAGAGGTACTTTTACTTTTGCAGACAATCAAGGATTATTAGAAACAGTACCTATTATTGGTGATGAAGATCTTGTTATATCATATGGAACTCCTGGCTCCGAAGGAACAGGAACAGATTACCAAGAAAAAAAAGATTTGAAGTCTGAAGATAAAAGTGAAGAGGCAATCAGACAGAAATTTAAGATATATGATTGTATAGAAACTCCTCTATCAGATGAAGGTACAACAAAAATTTATAAGTTGTTTTTTATCAGTTGGGAATATGTTATTGATAAGAAGATCAAGATAAGCAAAGGATATAAGTCTCGTTTTTATCATCAGATAGTTGAAGATTCATTGAAAAAAATCAATGAGGAAATATATTCCGATTATCAAAAAAATGTTTTTATTGAAAAAACTGCGACACCACAGAATGTAATTGTTCCAAACTGGACTCCATTTCAGACAATAGATTTTTGTTCTAAGAGATCTACTTCCGCTGCAACTGAAGAATCTAATCAAGATAATCCAGACCAAAATCAATTGCCAAATGCTCCCGGCTCTCTTTTCGTATTTTATGAAAAATTGGGAACAGGATTTTTCTATGAATCTATTGAAACAATGATTATAAATCAAAAAAGTAAAGGGTCTATTCCATTATATCAATATGCACCAAAAACAACTGAAGGTTCAGATACCAATTTACCATTACAATATTATGGTGTAGATAAGTATGAAGTTAAAAGTTCTTTTAAAACATTAGAGAATCTTGGAAATGGAATGTATGGTTCTAAACTGATTGCATATGATCCTATTCGGATGAAATATGATGAAGTTAAATATGATTATTACGAAAGAAAAGAAAAACCAGTAAAAGAATTTGTAGAACCAAAAACAGGAGCAACGATATCATCCGCAGATCCTTCTCAAGAAAAAGATGATTCTCAAAGAATATTTGCAAATTTTATTGCAACTGATATTCATCCAAAAGAAAGAACACAGAATAAATTGATAAGTGATGTATCTGATTATCTTGGTTCTAATGATGCATCTATTAAGTTAGCAACAACAACAAGGGCTCATGATGCAATGTTCACAGCACCGATGTTATATCCTCCTGCATTTAGTATTACAAATACTTCAATAGGAGTAAATGCAAAAACATTCAAAGATAATGAAGCAAAACCAAATCAAATAGAAACATGGTTGTTGCAAAGAAAAGCACAATTGCAAGAATTTGGAAATATAATAGTAACTTTTACGATTGCAGGAAATTCTTCAAGACACGTTGGAGATTTGATTCGTTTTGAACTGCCAACATCGATGACACCAAATCCTCCTGTATTCATGCCAGAAATAGGACATCAATTGTATAGTGGATATTATTTAATTTCAAAAATACATCACAAAATTACTCCTTCTGAATATAAGACTGATTTGGAGATAATAAAGAATTCTTTTGCAAAACGAATTCCTGGCCAGACTACGGAAACATCAACAGATGGTACTACAACATGAAAACTTCTTATTTTCAAGGTAAAGACGGATTTATTTGGTGGAACGGAGTAGTAGAAGATCGAAAAGATCCTTTATTTCTTGGTCGATGTAAAGTTCGTATTTTGGGGTGGCATACTTCTAATAAGTCCGAATTACCTACAGATGATTTGCCTTGGGCATTTCCGATAATGCCGATCACTTCTGCAAGTCAAACAAATGCAGGAGAAGCACCAGTTGGCCCAGTCGAAGGTACGTGGGTAATGGGGTATTATCGTGATGGTGAGCTTGCACAGGAGCCCGTGATGATGGGAACGATGCATGGAATTCCCGCAGACTATGCAAAACAAAATACTGGATTTAATGATTCAAGATTAGATGTTGAAGATGCGGATAAACATTCAATCACAACTCAAGGAGGTGCAAAATCTGGTGGTGGTGCTATCAGTCTTACTGGTTGGCCCTATCCACCTAAAGAATTATCATTCAAAGATGGAAAAGAAGTTACGATTACAGAATACACGAATGAAGAAAGACAAGCATTCGTAAGTAAATCGTTATATCCTAGATTAAAAAACGAACCAACAACTTCTCGTTATGCTCGAGGAGAAGCCGATGCGTCTGCAAAGACAGATACAGAAGGAATTATTGCATCGAAGAATAAAAATTTGACTAGCGGAACAATAACATCTCAATTTCTTCCAACAGATGATCTAATTAAAAATGTTCCAAATATGACTGTTCCACCATATGCAAAACTTATAAACACGGAAATGTTCACAGTAAACGAAACAACAGAATTAAATCAACCACCATCTCCTTATGCAGCAGTATATCCTTTTAATCATGTTTACGAATCAGAGAGTGGACATTTAATTGAAGTTGATGATACTCCTACAAAAGAAAGATTGCATTGGTATCATCGAGCAGGAACATTTACTGAATTTCATCCAAAGGGAATACGAACAGATAACACCACTGGCCATCGTTATAACATGGTTACTGGTAATCAAGAATCCATTATAGGAGGAACAGAGAAAAAGGTAATATCAAATGGTGATTCTTTCACAAAAGTTGGAGCATCAAAACATACAGTTGTAGGTCAGGATTATGTAGTAACAACGGATGGTGGAGATATTATTCTTGGAGCTCCTGCTGGTCATATAGTTATTTCTGGTCAAACTACTGTAGTAGATGCAAAAAATACTTTGATGTTAAATGCACCGAATATAGTTAGGAGCAATGCAGCAGCAATAGATAAGTTTAAAGGGAGTCACACGATATCAGCAGAAGGTTCATTGAATTATCAGGCAGGAAGTATGACTTTAGGATCTATGGGTGCGATGAAAATTACTTCTTTTGGTTCAATATCTCAAACGATAGGAGGTACTTCAGAAGAGACATTAGCAAATGCTCCTGTCATGGCACCAACTGCAAAAACTATCAAAGCACTACTGGGAAAAATTGTACTGGAAACGATAGAGCCTACTTCAGGTGGAATTCAATTAAACGTTGGGCCTATGGGAGCAGCAGGAAATATATCTGTTGGAACATTGGGAAATATTGAAATAAAATCTACTACTGGGCCAACAGGAATTGAGATAAATGCAAATACAATAGCAAAAATTGTTTCACTTGTTTCTGCAAGCATTGAATCTAAATTGATACAGATTGCAGCAGATACTTTTTGTAAAATAGAAGCAGCAGGAATTCATTTAAATGGATCAACAGAACCAGCAATATTGGGTAATGAATTTTGGAAAGTATTTAAAGATCATCAACATTCCAGTTCAGTTGGCCCTACAGGAGGAATTTTACCTGCGTATTCAATGAAACAAGCTACAACAGTATCAAAAAAAGTATTTTTGGGTTAAAATTATGCCACTATTATTACCAGCATTACAGGGAGAATTGATTGCTGCATTAGACAAAGGGCCAAAAGGAAATCCTACACCAGAATTAGTAGGACAAGATATTGGAAAGGCATACTTTAATTATTGCTCAGCAGGAATAAATGGAGCAGGACAACCAATGACTGCAATGTCAGGAGCAAGTCAATTGGGTACTGATTTGGGAGATCTTTTAGCAAAAAACCCTAACATGGGCCCTGCTCATGCAGCAACTTTTTCGATGAGAGTTAATACTTGTTTATCAACTTGGATGAGTGTATATCAAACAACTATAATAACTGCTGCTGGAACATCTGCTTTATTTCAAGAATTGAATAATATCTATAGTAAACCAAAAGGAACTCCTAGTTTATATGCAAATGCATTGGGAAGAGCATTACATAATTTTACAAGTGCAGCAATAGTTTCTGGTGTAATTCCAGATACGCCGGGTGTTCCATTTACGGGGCCGATTAATTAAAGAAAAATATGGATATAGAACAAAAGAAAATTGAAGTTAAAGAAGATATTGCAAGAGGGCCAAGTAATGTTATTTTTGCAAGAATAACAATATGTGATGAGGTGCAACTTACTGATCTAATGAAAGCACAGTTTACTCCGTTCTTTCGTGGAGCAGCAAATACTTCTCATTCTAATTCCGATGCTTTACCAGATGTATGTCATAAACTCGCACAACAACGAGCATTGTTACATGGTGCAGCTGTTGGATCAATTATGAAATTCAACTTTGCTCCTGGCACGGCATATACTTCTAATGGAACATTGACTCTACCAGTTCTGGAAGATGGAACACAGGGAAGCAAGACAACTTTTCCTTTTATCGTGTTACAAGATATAAACGATAGTGGTGAACAGATTACTCTTTCAACAACTACAAATGCAAATACTACTATTGCAGATAATGATGGTGTATCTACAAAATATTTTACAGATTTTTCAAAATATTTTCTCACACGAAGTCGAGCAAACGGAGAATTAATTTCTGTAGATGAAAATAATACACCTTATGGAACACCTTCAGCAATAGAACCATTTCTTCCTGCAAACACAATCAATGGAGAAACTTATTTAGGAACACCAGTAGAACCTACTGCAAATTCAGATGTGAGATATGATTATACAATGGTTGCAAATTCAGAACCGATTGCAGGGGGTCATATAGGAGCAGGATATGATCTTGCAGAAGATCATTATACAGGAAATACTTATGTGTGGATGGAAGTATCAAATGTAGTTGGAACATTTTCCACTTCAGAAGATCTTATAGATTTTGCAAATAATACTTGTACAATTAAATCATCTGCAAATACATCAACTGTTTTTCTAGAAACATTTGATACGAAAGGAACATTTGTTACAGGAGAATTGTTGACAGATAGAGCCACAAATGCTGCGATATTTTCAACTCAAGTCGGATCAAATTCAGAAGTCAATATAACACTTACAGGAAGTACTTTTGATACTGGTTCTAATACAGATATTACTCTAGGTTTTCCTTTATCAAATACTATTACTTTAGATACGGATTCTATTTCAAGATCGGGAAGTACAGTCACAGTTGAGACTACAGAAGATCATGAAATTCTTTCGGGAGAACGAATCGTTCTCAAAGGTGCTGATGATGAATTCGATGAGTTTAATGGTGTATTTGAAGTGGAAGATATAACTGGAAATACTCTAACTTTTACAACTGCAAATACTGGATCTGTTATACCAACTGGAAATTTTTCTTTGGTTAAGAATGTTGTTTTTGGGAGAACAAGCAATGCATCTGCAGCTGTTCGAGCAAGAACAGTCAATGCAACTGCAAATATTGTTTTTCATTCTTCAAATCTTGATGTAGGATTTGCAGTAGGAAATACTGTTTCGGGAGTAACGAGTGGTGCAACAGGATCTATTGATAGTAGAACAAAAGCTGGTGCATGGTATAAAGCAAGAGATAAACAAGTAAAGGTATTTAATTCTGGAACAGGAACTTGGACAATAGATACTGCTGCAAATACAGGAAATTACTGGATCAAGGAACTTGAACCAGTTCGTATCTCAAATATCATTCCTGCTTCTGGTACAGGATCAAGTACAGTTTCAGCAAAGATGATTTTAACAAAAGCACTTGCAACTGCTGGTGATGCATCTGGTGGGTGGGATAGTACTAAAAACACAAAATTGCCCGGCACTTACCTTGCATATCCTCTCAAGACATGGGAAGATCAAACACATGGGGGAGTAGTTACTTTAGAAGCATATGATAATTTTGCAAATGTCGTAATTGCACCAGAAGGATTAGAAATTGATTATGCTACTTGGAGGCCTCTTGGTGCAGGAAATGATGGAACAGATCTTAATCAAGATGGAACAGTAGATACTGCTGCACATAATGCAGAAGAATGTACGACATTGGACAAAGCAGAATTTCAATCAAAACTTGGCCCATATAATACTGCATTAACAAGTCCACAAGATGATGTATTTCGTTCTTCTAATCCAGATTTAAGATCTACTGCAATTAAAGTTGGAACATCTGGTGCAGTTTATCCGTATGCAAATGCAAATCCATTTTTTCCCGCAGTCGGAGGAACACATAAACCAATCGCAAATACTTCAGATGGAATTACAGGAACACAGCCAGGGGGTCTTGATGCAAATTCGATCTATGCAGGAGCATATTCAGAATACCAGAAAGGTGCAGTTGAACCAGCAGGAGATTATCGATTTGCAATTCAAAATGATCAAAAATGGATTTATGCATCTCCTGCACCGATTGCATATAATACACCAAATGCAGCAGATCAAAAGAATATAATGTTTTCTTCAACTGCAACTGAAGTAGCAATCCATGTTGCTGCAACGGAAATGCAGGATAATGCAAAAGCATCTGATGCATCAACAGTTGTAACGATTCCAGCAGACAATCCTGTTACTTGTTCTACAACTTCTCATCTTACCAGTAATGGAGGTGGGCCTAATGTAGGACAGTTATATACAACTGCAACTGTAAATGGTCGTGCAAATATGGTGCATATAACAAATCAAACTTGTGTGGGGGCAAGTTACACTTGTACTGGTGGAAGTTCAGATGGAACAGAATCTAGTTCATCTGAATGTAGTTCTGCGGGTGGTTCTTGGGCCCCAACAGCTGTAACAACTTCTGCAGCTACACCGGCAGAATTTGCTTGTTTCTATAATCGTGTTCAGTATATAATGACTTCAAATGGAGGTGCATTGTCAGTAGGTGCAACTACAAATATGCAGTCAAGTTTTGCGACTTTTTATCAACTGGTTTTAAATCTCACAAGTGCAGCTTATGGTGCATCATATGTAGATCCAGTTCAAAGAACAGAAGCAGGAAGTTATTCTGAAACTGGAAGAAGTGATGCAAGTTTTAAAACAATGGTGGAGACAATGAAAACGAGAATTGATCAAGTAATTGGTTTACATAACACAGAACGAGCTGCAGTTGTATCTGCAATGGCAGGATCGGGTGCATACACACATCCAAGCGGATACAAAACTGCATATGACAGTATGATTGCATATATGGTGATTTTTAAAGATGGTATCAAAAACCGAATAACAGAAATTACAAACAGAATTGGATGTTTGAACGGAAAGAACCCAGCAGTAAGTGGAAATACTTCTATGCAAGTTGCAGTAGGAAGTGCAGGAGCAGGATTCACAGGATACACTTTCAATGGCGGAAATGGATATGCAAATACAGTATATTCCAATGCAAACTTTCTTGCAGGGAAGAAGATACAATTATTTCAAAAAATACTTATTGCAATTACTGATGTAGATTCAATTTATACACAAATAAAATCAAAGAGGGCAGAATATTATGAGTACAACCAGTAAAGAAGAAAAACCAGAATGGAGTCAATGGGGAAAAGACGGAACACCTCAAATAACAGAATTGGTGAAATTACTGATTGAACACACTAATGCTAGAAAAAACATTTTAGAGGAAACAAAGAAGTGGCTACAACAGAATGGAAAGTCCAAACAATAGGACAAAATAAAAAGATACAAGAAATTGCAGCTGCTGCTGAAAAAGCATCTGAACTTGTAACTGTTAATGTCGGACTTGCA
>VTLG01015908.1_pt1 | contig 15276 bp, 27 predicted proteins | sample 4694571 | NCBI WGS metagenome assembly VTLG01 (sample SAMN12604809, study PRJNA352737) | marine metagenome | biome: ENVO:00000447; feature: ENVO:00000209|ENVO:00000569|ENVO:01000036; material: ENVO:00002151; isolation source: viral sequences binned using virsorter ...
GTTTTGGATCTTTATGCTGTAGAAAATCTTGCATACCTCTGTAACCAAACCTTACTATCTTCTGCTTACCATCATCACAAGCTTTAACTATATATTTCTGTTTAGCACCCTTCGGAGCCCTCTGGGGCTTGTTACATTTCATCTTATCTTTTCTCATCTGGGCTTTACTTTTAGCCTCTTTACGACTGGCCATTATGCATAATGAGTCACTCTTTCTGGAGAGTTAATTTCCATACCTACTTTTCCTTTGAGAGCTCTATCTCCTTCATCAAGACCTCTTTCCTGTTGAATTTTTCTAATTACTTCTTCAACATTATAGTTATCTAAAAACTCTTTAGGATCTTGCATCAGTCCTATCCTCCCTTACTTTTATCTTGAAGTTTCTTTGTAAATTTACCTAAGAAAGAACCAGCCTCTACAGGTGCTCCCAACCTACTCAATGCAATATCATCATCTGGATCAAATTTAGCTTCTAGTGCTGCTGCTCTATCGTTAGCAGTTCTTTCTCTTTCGTATTCCATATAAAATGTTGGTCAGTCCATTCTTTTATTTTACTTGCCTTTGCTTCTGAATAACAGGGGTGAGTGTCATTAAAGTAATCAAATACTAATTGTGATCCTTTACGAGAATTACATTTACTACAACAGGCACCCATATTACTTCTAGTTGAGTGTCCTCCTTTAACCTTTGGTTTTATATGATCGATAGTTGCTGTATGTTCTGTAAGTTCTTCATCACAGTACATACATTTCCATTCCCACGATTCAAAAATACTCTCTCTAAATTTTTTTCTAGCACTCTTAGGACTAGTAACAATAAGGTTTTGTAATAAATCATTTTCCGTATGGAACATGGGCACTCATGCTTCATTAGGTCAACCCTAATGTGCATACATTTTCCTTATCTAGTTATTACTGGATTCTCTAGAATGCTTTATTTTTTCTTCAACATCTTCTAACAATCGAAGAGTGTAGTAATGGAAACGATCTGTCACCCAGCGTAGATCTTCTTCCTTTATATCTTTGTAAATTGACTCAAGAAGTAGTTCACGAGAAGGACATTTAAGAAACTGAGACACTAATGCCAAAGCTTTAAAACGACCTTTTGTGAACTCATCAGTCATCAGCTACTCCCCACCACTTCTGCTACAGCTTCATCTTTAGCTTCCTCTGAGATCTTAGTCTCAATAATATTAATAATCTCAAGAGCACCCTCCACTTTCAGAAATCCTTCCTTTGTTCGAATCAAAGATTCCTCACTATTTTTGATATTGGTAGCAAGCTCCATCCTCTGATCAACTAATTGCTTCTTTAAATCTGCGATTAAATTTTCCATAATTAAAAGTCACTAACCAATTACTAACACTATTTGTCGCTGGTAACAATCTTTATCGGTGCTTGTTCGATCCTTATAGTCTGAGTAGGTAAAGCAGATGGTGGTTTTTCCTTATCTTTACCATCTTTCTTTTTCTTACCTACATCCACAGAAAATGTGGCCAGGCATCCCGTGAAAACACTTGCTATGAAAGTGATGTCCTTGGGTCCACCATCTTTTGCTAACCCTGGAAAAGTGATGTAATTCAAAGAAATTATGAATCCGGCCCAGACCATTACACCCAAGCGTATGAAGGTTCCTAGAATTTCTAGTTGCTCTTCTTTATCATCAAGACTTTCTTTAAGTTTACCGAGAGGTCCTTTCTTCTTAGGCTCTTCTCCTTCTTTGTGATCTTTGTGACAAGACATATCTAAATTTGTATATAAAAATAGTCTACAGGTATCAATTTTTGATACAGAATTCTTGTTTATGGTGGTGGTAGACTTATGAATATTTATACTTAAACATCATGTGGAAGATACTACCTTTTCTTCTGTTGTTTGCAGCCCCAGTAAAAGCAGATATTACTTCGAAGCTAACTAGTAGTGTCCAACTCCAGGTGAATGCTGCAGCAACCCAGGTTGAACGAATAGGAACAACCTATTCAGTAAGTGGATCTGGTGTCGATACAACTTACACACCAACTGGTGGCAGTGCAGTCTCAGATGGTCTAGGATCATTAACTATATCAAGTGGAGTAGGTGCAATACCAGCTTTAGAAGTTACTCAAAAAACTGCAGGCAACAGTTATTCATTCTCCCAATCATTTTTACAAGGAGACGCAGTTCCTACAAGTGCTCCTACAGTAGGTCAGGTAGGTAATTTCAGTAGTCAAACATCAACTGCAGCAGGATCAGCAGGTGACCTTGCCGGTACAATCACAACCGCTGGTGCGATCACACTAACTGGAGGAGGCAGTGGCACCAGTGCTGTTGGCCAATTCACCAGTGAGATCAGTATCAAATGAAGTTAAAGGATCATGCTTTTGCAATCAAAGAAAATGAAGATGAGAAAGATCCTAAAAAGTGTAATACCTGTGGTCGTATTAAGTTCACTGAGTGTATCTGTAGAAGCCGTACCAGTCGTTCCCAACTTTCAGAGTGGTAGTCTTACCAGCCACACTGAGACATCTAGTACGGTAACGGAGACAATAAATGTGATTGAATACCAGACGGGCTGGCAATATACAGTTACAGGTAATAATATAAGCACAGATAGTAACAGCTTGGTACCTCCCACTACGAGTACAACCCAAGCAGTAAATGGAATTAATTCTACGTGGACAAGCCTAGATGCTACAAATATGCCGAACTTCTCTGTAACAGATTCAAGTCAACCCTGGCAACTGACTACAACTTTGAGTCAACCAGGGCTAAAATCTCAGACCATAATCCAGAGGACAACCGAGGTAAACTCAGTCACAGACACGGTTTCAACATTCAGTCAGTAAGGTATTTACTAGTTGCATTAAATATATTTAGTGCTCCTATCTATGCCAATGAGGTAGGTGGTGTCAGTGCTACTGCTAATCCTGTAGCTAACAGCTCAGGTAGTGTTACTAACCAAGCGATACAGGTATTACAGGGACCATATATAACCAACACTTATGGCAATGGAGTTCAGTGTCAGGGATCTACCTTAAACATCACTCCCTTTGTAACTCTGAGTGATTCATGGAAAGAACCTTATCAAAGCGAGTGGCTCGATCCAGTGTATGACACTTCAGATCTTGACGATGACGGAATAATAGACAACCCAGGGTCCATACTCTATTACAAACCAGTTAGAACAGGCCAGAAATCCAATCACAATATTGGATGGGGTATCTCAGCTACAATATCCATACCTCTTGATAAGCGTCATAATGAGGGCTGTCTGAAGGCTGCTGATATACAGAATCAATATCATGCCCAGCTGGTTGCTAATAAAAGATTAGATTTTGAGATTTCAAGATTGAAGCACTGTGCGGAGCAACGAAAATTAGGGGTGTCATTCCATCCTAAAAGTCCTTCATATCAAATCTGTGCAGATATCGTAGTTACAAATCCTCATGGTGTTATTCCTAATCATCAACACGAGATTCCAAAATAAGTTTTATTTTTTCTTCAAAGGTGGTAGTCCTTTCTTCTCACGATATTGATTAGTTTTTATTTCTGCACGAGAAGGTTTACCTATCTTTTTACCTAATAAACCCTTAATTTTCTTAGTAGCTTGCTTTAATAAAGGCTTTATTAACCTTAATAATAGGGGTGTAGAAGCAGCTGCAGCCGTTGCTACTACAGCGATTGCAGCTGTTGTACTTATTTGTGATGTTGAAGGAAGATACTTTTCAATAGGTGCTGTCAATTCATAGTTAGTTATGCAGGTCTGGCCATCTTCAGATAGCGTATGAGATACAACCTTTTCCCTGGATTCAGCATTCCGCATATCCCCTACCCTCTGGTCTGTAGGTCCAGGGCAGGGCACGTCTTCCTTTGGAGTATTTGGTATATCTTCAAGATTAGGTTGAGGTGTATCTGTCTCTGGAGGTGGAGCTACAGGAGGAACTGATTGTTCCTGTACATAAACCATATTCTCTGGCTCATAATTGATAGGTTCAAACCAAGGTACAGAACCGTCACACATGATACGAGATCCTCGTTCATCTTGATTTACAAGTTCTATAGAATTTTTATTTGCAGGATTATATTTAACACAACCTGGAACATCTATTATTGGAGATCCAATAGACAAAGTTACAGGTGGAGTTTGTGGTACTGAAAAATTTATGTTAGGTAAAGGAATCGAATTAACTCCTATATAACTTATCCCAATAGTTTGGATCTCAGGCACTAACAGTCTTTAAAGTCTTTAGCCATCTGACCACCTATTTCTGCACCCTGTTTCTGTCCAAACATATTAAAGAATCCAGCTACTAACCATCCAACATAAGGTATCTCTGTAAGAGCAGGAGTTATAGGAGCAGTTAGACTGGCTGCTGCAAGCCTTCCTGTAGCCTCTCCAGAGCCTTCTGCTTTGATACATGCAATCTGCTTGGCAGTTAGTTCAGAGCCCTCTGAGACGCTTCCAGAGCCTCCTCCTGCTACTGACTGTTCATATGTCTTTACTTCTGACTTACCCATACCAAGAAAACCTGCTGGTCTATCAACATGTTTTTCAGTTTCAATTATTTTTGGTGAATGAGATTTATATCTGATGGTATATCCTTTTTCTGTGACACTTGCTATATAACTTGTGTAAGGTCCTACAGGTAAATTTATTAAAGGTAAGCTACTTTTTCTATTAACTGTTGACTGTATCAAAGCAAGATGAGACAGTCCAAATAATATTCCTAAAGAACCTATAAGTATTTTTCTCGATCTAGATGGCCTCTGGCTGTACATTTTTCATGTTATATATACTTATTCTACTATTATTTTTACTAACTAACCAGTCTAACCAGCTTCTTCGGCTGTGTTTCCTTCTGCTACCCATGCAAGATATTCTGGATTTTCTTCAGAGCAAGTCACACGAATTAAACCATCATCATCAATTCGTGCAAGAATTTGCGACCCATCAGTAATTGGATTGTTGAGTTTTTTGTACTTCATAATTCTGCTGAGAAACCTAAGAAAGCAGACGCATTTCCTGATCTGCCCAACCCACCTTGACCTTGTGTTCCACTACCACTAAAATTAAAAGCCACAGATTGAGAGGTATTATTTGGATCTCCAAGAAAAGTAGGAACAGAACTACAAGTGGAAGTGGTTGCATTATGAATTACTTTATAATGATCAGCCGTGCCAGTTTGCTCCAAAGCAGTTACATTTGCTCTCATGATAACTGGAAAGTCAATATGACAAATAAAACTATTTGAACTATAGGAAAAACCAGACCCAAAATAAGCACTTACAGCAGGTTGCAATCTATAATAATATCTTTGACAAAGCGTAAGCTCCTCTGCATATGACCTATGCTCAAAATCTGTTGCCACGCTGCCTACTTGTAATTGAACTTTTGTAACTTCCCATGTTGCACCGTTTGTTTCTAATATTCTAACTGCACCTGTAGCTCCTTCATCTTGTGCAGAGTTCCATTGCCCTGCTGCTCCTCTAAAATTATCTCCAGATCCCATATCAAAAACAACTCTTGCTCCAACACCATTTGTCTCATTCCATGAAGAACCATCTGTAATAGGTGGAATTGTCACACTTATGTCTGTCCAGGTATCTGCAGAAAGTGTATAAGTAAAAGGATAAGATCTATTTTGAGCAGAATTTTGAATTGCTCCACTATGAGTTCCAGCTACACTTGATCTAACGGTAAAACTTAGAGTCATTGATTTACAACCACTCTCTCCAAAATTCATTCTTTGTATATTAAATCCTTCAACCATTTGTCGAACATTGAATATATCAGAAGAACTTACACTTGCAGCTTGACTTGAAGTTACTTTTATTGCATTTCTGACACCTTGACCAGAACTTGCTATAGAAACTTGTTGAATAGTATATGCTTTACTTCCACCTTCACCTCTTGCTACCCAACGATCACAAGGAAATTGACCAGTTGAACTGTTAACTGTTAAAGATCCACTTCCTCTTTGATTAATTTGCATTGCTCCATTAATTAGCATATTTCTATTACCCAGTGGTCCACCACCTACTGAGGTAAGATTTGCATTACACGTTCCATCATTAGCTACTGTTATCGCATCCGATGATGCTGATACTCCTCTTATTGCTCCGACTTTTAATGTACTCATGATTAGGTATCTCCTATACGCATAAAAACAAAACCTGTGGTTACATAGGAAGCATTTCCACTAAGAGAACTTCCTGACCCTAAAGAAGTTACATTAAATTTTACTTTAACTTGAGTTGTATCTGTAACATCTATAAATGCAATAGAAAATGAACCTCCTGTCCTAGTTCCAGATCCAGATCCATCTGTTGCTCTGGTATGAGTTGAATATGCACTATTATTTGTTGTAACTTGAGTATCTAACGCAACACTGTCACTACCATTGATAACAAATGATGCTTGTACAAAAACCACATATTTACCTGTTCTTGGAAAAGTAAAGATACCACTGTTTTCTGTCATTCCAGTACCTATTCTTTCACCTGGTGTTATTCCAGACCGATCATTTCTAATCAAATTGGAAGTAAGATCTCCATCTGAAGTTACTGACGTTGTTAAATACCAGTAATCAAATTCATCAATACCACCTAAAGTACTTATACTTGCTACATCAGGTAGGGTGTATGATCTTGTATTGCTACTAGAAGCTGGAGCCTTTAATTCAAAAGTACCTCCTCCAGAATCAGCTGTTAATTTTATAGAACTCATGGTTTTGGATTAGCGTCCTTTACTGCTTTTATGTGGGTTGCCCACGCACCTGTTGTATCTAGTTTACCGTCAACAATATCTTTGTACAGCATATCTAGCTGGTCACCGAAAGATGCATAAGTTGTAGAACCATTAGTTGTTCTATCTGTTTTGTACTTAACAGCAGCAGCTTCAGCATCTAGAGCAACTCGTGCAGCATCGATATTAGATTGAGCAACTGAAACATCATTTCCAGAACTATCTTTTATAACTGAATTAGTATCATCTATAAATGCTACAGATGGATATGCTTTTCTAATTGCATCATGATCTAATCCCATTAGACTTCAATCTCCTGTAAAATTAATGTTGATGTTCCTCTAGGTCTAAAAAAACCATCACTATTATCACCAGTTCTATTTAAATAACCAGTTCCACTTGAATTATTTCCGTTAGAAAGTAATTTATAAGTATTAGCAGACGTTGTGTTGTGAGTTGTATCAATAGCAAAACAGCTAAATGTTTCTGGTCTAGATGTACTGTTTATATATGAACCAGTTGTAACACGAGTTCTACTACCACTTGTATCACCTACTTGAAAATAGTTTCCATCACTTGATCTACTAATTGTCCAATATGTGTTCTCTTCAGCTACAGTCCCACCATACATCCCACTTGCCCAGATAAGAATTATATTTGATGCTTTAGTTGGTGTAATTGTTGCTTGTAATCCTGTTTCTTTAAAATTAGCATTGGATGTCTCAAATGACCAGGATGATACATCAGTTTTTACTGCCTGTACGACTTGAATAATAGCTCCTGCACCTCTTTTAGGAGCCGTTACTGCATCTGCAGCAATCATATCTGTATCAACTATTCCGTCTGGTAAACCTCCTACCGAGATTCCTGTTACTGTTCCTGATCCGTTAATTGCAATAGGCATAATTTAAACCACCGTATAGACTGAACCGCTAGGTATCGTGAGGGTCACGCCTGCGTCAATTGTAATAGGTCCAAAGCTACCAGCATTGGCTGTTGCTCCGAATGAAGTTCCGATTGTATAGTTAGTTGTTATGTTTGTTCCATTCTCATATACCACCTTGTCAGTTCCACCTCCAGTAGCTGAAGCAGGTGGATCAACATAGGAAAGCACACCAGCTCCATTTGTTGATAAGAGCTGGCCTGAACTACCTGTACTGGTTGGGAACTGAGCAATCTTTACTCCGTTAGCAACAATACCAATCTGTCCAGAACTTACCCTGAAGAAACCAGTATCTGTATCTTCCGTAAATGTGATAGAAGGAACTGCAACTGTTCCATCAGGAAATGTTCCACCAGCATTTAGATAATCTGCACTAGCAAGTAACACTCCAAAGAATGCTTCTCCTGCTGCAGGAGCAGAACTAAAAACTATATTTGTTCCTGATAGTTGAAATCCTGTTGAGCCAGAAGAATCTGGTTCCTGGATTACACCACCGACAGATATTATTAACTGAGTTTCGTACTTTGGAAAAGGAGTAGGTGCTACACCTCCTACCTGTAGAGCGAAAGATGTAGTACTACCATTAAAACTACTTGATATATCATCTATAGTTTTGTAATCTACATTTGCCCTTATGTCATTTCCAATATATGGCATGACTGTTTAACTACAATATTCTTTTTCTGTTCTTATTTTACAGGGAGTAATCTTCTGACTTATGTATTGGGACCAGCTGTTGATGGTTGTGTTGGCCAGACAACATCAGCAGGAGTTTTATCTTTATAAGTCTGAGGAATATCTCTTATAACTTGTCTATATGCAGCCCACTGAGCTTGATCTACAGTAGCTCCAGTAGTCATTGTCCAATCTGTATCTTTTAATATTTGATCTCTTGTCCATCTAATATCATCCCAAGTAAGACTTGTATCAGGAACTATAATAGTATTTCCTTTTGCAACCCAAGCTTGTATTTCATCCCACTTTTGCTGATTATTTAATTTGTCTTTATCAGTATCAGGGAATGAAAATTGTACTCCATTATCATAAAGAATTACCAGACTTTTAATATCGTCTGATTCTTGTGATGTAATTATTTGAGTAACTTTTGTAATGTTCATAATTCGCAAGCAATAATAATGTACCAATCTGTTTGACCAGCACCGATTCTAGGTGCACATAAAGCATGTTGAGTTACCGAACCTATTGAGTTTAGACTTACTGCTGTAATCATATTAGAAGATGCATCACCACTTAATGTAAGGCTGCTTGTATTATTACCAGGTGTCAATATTTCTACTACACCGATGTTATGAGTTATTGTTCTACCATCTGTGACTCTCATTGGCACAGGGTGATATAAGAACATCATTGCTGATGAAGTATTTTGATTATATGCAGTTCCAAATCTTGAGTGATTATTAGTAGTTGCACCAGCAGTATCCCATTTACAACAGTACCTTTGACATAAAGCAAGATCTTCTGGAAATAATCTATGCTCAAAATCTGTTGCCACGGTTCCTAATTCTAACTGAACTCCTGTTATAAAAAAATTATTATCTGTATTATCTACACAATTGACTTGTCCTACTGCACGATTAGCACTAGTAGTACTACCCCAAGTCGTTTGTAAACTTCCACTTGTCAAATTAGAACCAGCAGATAAATACCAATTCAAATCCATTGCTCTTGCATTATCATTGGCAAGTGTACCTGTTGTATCTGCAGGGAAAGTAAGAGTTTTCTTTTCATAAGTATTTGCAGAAGAAACAGTATAAGATAAACTCACAGCACGGTTGTTTGTTCTATCTACAAGTTCTACGATATGAGTTCCTGTTTTTGGTGATTTTACAAAAAAAGATAAAGTAACTTGTTGTGCATTTGATGTACCTTTTTTTAACAGCTGTAAGTCTTGACCTTCGAATCTGTATTGAAGTCTGGCAAAATCATTATTAGCTAAAGAAGAATCTGCTGTTGTTACATCAATTTGTTGACAAAATCCAAATCCTTGATCAGTGGGTGAATTTCCAACTCCTTGTTGTCTAAGTGTTACAACAACAGCACCACTACTCCTAAAACTAAATCTATCAGCACCTCCATAGTCATTTTGAACTGAAGATATATTGCCACGTTGAGCTACTTTCATAGCTCCATTAATTATTAAATTTTTTCTTTCACCAATCTTATCAGTTACTGATGTACCTAGTCTTTCTAATCCAACTTGATTAAGAGCCATTTGTTATACCTCCTTAAGTTTGTTCTAGATAACTAACAGCTACATCCAGGGCAGTTGCTGTCCCTGACCTCACTCGCAGGACATCACTTGACTCCATAATTATTTTTGATCCACTTATTATTTCTAATGATGCTCCTGCTGGAACTGGAGCGTTCCTTATTATATAAACATCATCTCCTGTATTTGTTACTAAATAAACATCAACCTGAGCACTTGCTCCTGTCTTGTTTGAAACTAAACAACTTAAAAGAACTAAAGTTGCTGAACCACCAGCTGTTACGACGTTAGTATTAGTACTACTAACAGCGTCTGTAACAACACTCGATTTAGTATCTATTTTAAAGGTGTTTGCCATATTATCCTAAAGCTAGTATGAGAGCGAGTTGATCAGGCGAATTAAATGTCCCAGTAACATTCAAGTTTCCTGTGATAGTTAGATTGCCATTATTTGGAAGTGTAACCGCACCAGATGAATCTATTGTAAGCCTTGCAAATCCACCAGTTACTAGTGATATCTGATTGAGACCTGGACTGATTATTCCTGTATCAGGATCTCCAGCGAATTTTAAAGCACAGCTGGATAGTGATCCTATTGAAAAATTACAGTTACTTCCATCTTCTCTTAATAAAGGGAAGCCTCCAGCCTGTGTTGCATCATGAATACATACAGTACGTTTCTCAGTATCTACAGTTACTTCACCTACTGCTCCTGTAAAAGCAGAATGTTGACCTGTTGTTCCTCTTCTAAATTGTACTTGGGTTGCCATAATACTATCCTAAAGCCACTGCTATTGCAGTAGCAAAACTTTCTGTGCTTACCGTACCATCCGAAGCCGGCAAGGTAAGAGTTACATCAGCTGTTGCAGCTGGTCCTTTAAGAGTTGCTGAATTAGTTCCATTATCTGTATCCTCTTTAAAAACAATACTTCCAGCTGAAGCAGAAGATCCTGTTAACACTGGTGCAGTCAAACTTTTATTAGTTAAAGTCTGTGTCCCAGTAAGAGTCGTAACTGTGCTATCTATTGCAACTGTGGCAGTAGTCCCAGTTCCACTTGTATCTATTCCAGTGCCTCCTGCAATTGTTAGTGCCTCCGAATCTAAATCAACATCAAAATTACCTGAATCAGTCTGTACATCTAGATCCTCTGCTGTAAGTTGAGTATCCACATATGCTTTGATTGACTGCTGAGTAGCTAAATGACTAGCTGAATCACTAGCCATATTATCCTCATCCTTTATAGAAGTACCCGATATGGTTCCATTTAATACTGCACTTGTTAAAGTTTTGTTAGTTAAAGTTTCAGATCCTGTTGTAGAAACAAGAGTTGCATCACTGACTGCAGTATTGAACTGAGCAAGAGTTCCAGTTAAGGTATTATTTGCTAAGTTTACAGATTTATTTGTAAGAGTCTGTGATCCTGCAAGAGTTGCAACTGTTGCATCAATAGCAAAAGTAGCTGTAGTTCCTGATCCACTTGTATCTATTCCAGTTCCACCAGTAAGTATTAATGGTTCTGAATCTAAATCAACATCAAAATTACCTGAATCAGTCTCTACATCTAAATCTTCAGCAGTAATCTGAGTTTGTACATAAGCCTGAGTTGCTATAGTTCCATTTGCATCTGGAACAGTTAATGTTCTTGTTGTGCTTGTAGATATTCCTGAGCACTCAAAAGCAAGTTGTTTTGTATTATCTGAATTGTCTCTGACTCTAAAACCGTTATCGTTAGTTACAACAGCACTGGATGTTATAGAAGATAGACCAGCAATCGTCGTAGCACTACCGCCCAAGGCAATACCAGTAGAACCAACAGTAACAGAACTGTTTGCAAGTTGGGAGTTAGGGATAGCATTAGTTGAAAATTCTCCTGTACCTGAGTTATAAGTCAATCCTGATCCGGAAGCAACACTTAATGTGCTTAACAACGCAACAGTTCCTGTTGCATTTGGTAAAGTTATTGTTTTATCTGAACCGGAAGCATCAACTGCTGTAAGTATTATCTCATTGCCATCAGCTGTAGATCCTTCAAATGTAATATTTCCACTTGCAAGAGTTATAGAGTTAGCACCATCAACTGTACCAGAAACAAGTGTAGTGGAAGCTAAAGATGTAAGCCCTGCAAAAGTACCTTGAGTAGCTCCAAGTGCAACACTTGTACTTCCAATTGTTACAGTTGAGTTTGCTAAATTACTGTTAGCAATTGATGACGCAGTTGATAATATAGTTCCTGTTTCATTTGGTAGAGTAAGAGTTTTATCTCCACCTGTGGCATCAGCTGCAGTAAGTATTGTTTCATTTGCATCTGCAGTTGAGCCTTCAAATATAATATTTCCACTTCCAATCTCAATAGCATTGGCTGCATCTTCTACTCCTGCTATTAAAGTTCCTGAAGCTAAAGAAGTTAATCCTACAAAAGTTCCTTGAGTAGCTCCTAAAGAAACATTTGTACTTCCAATTGTTAATGAAGAATTTGCCAGTTGACCATTAGGTATTGCACTGGTTCCAAACTCTCCTGTTCCAGAGTTATAAGTTAATCCAGAACCACTAGCTACACTGAAGTGTGCTCTAGCTTCACTAGATGATGGACCTGTATATGTAATTACACCTGTGGAGTTATTGTATGCAAGGCTTCCATCTCCTCCAGTGTCAGTGACAGAGATAGCTGCTCTTGACCTTGTATCTGTATAATATAAATTTGTATTTTCAGTAAGATCGGCTGTAGTGTTACCAGCGAAGTCTAATTTATCTGTAGGAGTATTAACCTCTTGAAATAAACCACTTACCAGCGTAATAGCCTTACGTGTTGCCATCTTTTAATTACTACTTTTAGTTTCTTATCTAATAAAAAACTTTTATTATTCTTCTATTTTATCTTTAACAATTTTAGCCCAGGCCAATAGGACGCTTTATTCGTACAATTAATTCGTTTGTATTAGCAGCTTCACCCACAGGAGTCACATATTGACCAGATGTTGATGGCGGTGTTTTAACAATTCGACCTGCTTGCGTAGCTGATAGATAGAAAAGGTCTCCAGCATCCAATGTTTGCGACGTGGGTACCTGACCTGAAACTATTGCACGAACTCTATTACCTGAAGTCACTGTAGTTTCAGCGAAGCCAGCTACCGTAGCCTGATCTAAAGTTCCATTTGCCACTGCCTTTCCTACCTTTCCATCAGAAGCTCTAGAATATAATGCGTCTCCCTGAGTAACATCTTCAAAAGTCAAAGCCTGATAGCCAACTACTTTAAATACAATAGGGTTAGGCATTGTTGCCTTAAAGTCAAGCAGTACATCAACTAAACCATGTTCGTTACTTGCATATGGTTCTAAATCTTTTACACTAGCCATTATCTTAAAAGTACAGGTGGTTCAATATGGATTGCAAAGTCAGTGGTAGTAGAAGCCTCTCCCACACGAGTTACTGCTTTACCTGCACCAGATGGAGGTGTTGTTGTAATAGCTCCAGCAGTTGAATCAGATAAGAAAAATAAATCACCAGCATTCAGAGAACTTAATGTTTTTAGTCCAACAACAATTACTTTCACAGTTTCAGTGGCATTGGCAGCAGCGTTGGCAAATCCTACAACAGTTGCATTTTCTAGTGTCCCATTAGCTGCACTTGCTTTTCCTACCTGACCATCAGAAGTACGCATAAATAAAGCATCACCATCAGCGACATTCTCAAATGCAGTTGCATTGAATCCAACCTGCAGTGGAGCAAAGGTAGGAAAGCCTTCTTTTAAATCTATCAATGCATCTACCAATCCTCGCATATTATTTTCATAAGGTGAACGAGTCATAGTAAATCCATTGGCAGTCAATAGATCTACAAGAACTCCTATTGCACCTTCTAAATTCGGTTCTCCAGTAGCCATATAATCTTAAGCTTTGTATGAGACTATTCTAAGTTGTTAAATCCCTTAGAATATAGATAAAGAGAAACAAAAGATTTAATGGACCCAGAAGTTATTGCCATTGCCATAACCAGTGGACTAGCAGCTTTCACTGGTGTTATCAAATCTTTGAATGGTTTTAATGAAAAAATTCAAAGAAGATTTAATAAATTACAAGACGAAATCAATCGTGTTGAAGATGATATGGTTCGTGGATATGTTTTAAAACAAGATTTTATACGTGAGATGGATGTTGTTCATCAAAAACTAGATAGAATATTAGAGTTAATGATTAAACAGAACTCTAAATAGTGTATTTTAAAAAATTAAATATTAAAATAGATATTCCAGATTATGAAGTTGGTGAAAAACAATTAGAGTATGGCATAAATATAGATGATAAATTTAATGGCTTATGGTACAGTGATCTGAAAGTTAATGATCAAGTAGATCTTATACCAGAAAAATATAAATCAGATTTTTATCTATCATTTTTAGAAGCTAATTCATTTATTCTTCCTCACTCCGATAGTGGTACTACCGCTGTAGTAAACTTCTATATTGAAACAAATAATTGTGCAACACAGTTCTATGAAATAAAAGATAATGCTAGACCTTATCAGATAGAAAATCAAACTGATGGATGTATATATAATTTAGATGATTTAGTTGAGACAGGATCTTTTATTGCTGAACCCGGAGATGTATATATTTTAGATGTAAGTAAAGTTCACAGTGTTATCCCTTTAGATAATACAGAGATAAATCGAAAAGCTATTTGTTTTTCTACAAATTCACTAAGTTTTAACCAAGTAGAAATGATGTTTACTTAACCTTAGAAAGTATTTTTATAGCTTTCTTACGTGTCTTACATTGTTGTGCTTTGAGATTGAGTTTAATCAATCTCCAATGATCACCTGCCTGTTTTATTTGTCTCTCTTTATTCATACAATGTTCACAATTACACTTCTCTATTAGTTGATTGCTGTCCATCCACCTATACTTGTTCTATAAATATGTAAAGTGGTTGTTGATTCTATAAAATGCAATTGACCATTCACAGGATTAAGAGGAAAACCTGTATTAGTTGTGGAAGCTATTGCCTTTGCATACTGCCAGTTAGTTCCATCATGAACTCTGAACAACTCTGTACTCGATGTATCAAGCCATGATTCTCCTTTAGAGAAACTGGTAAAGCCAGTTGGAGCATTATTAGGTTGTGTAGATCCTACATGAATAGGTCCAACTTTAATTAATCCTGTACTAGGAGAAGCAACATTATCTGCAAAGAATAATCCAGGGTCTCCTGAATTTATATTTACACAAAGTTCACCAGCTCCTATTCTTGTCGGTACTGGTCTATCATTTAATAAACTTGATCTTCTACTTTGAATTTGTATACTCATATCTAATTAAGATAAAGTCCTGCATCTACATTTATGGACTGTTCTACACCTGGATTATAAGTTGAACAATCCAT
>VTLG01001250.1_pt1 | contig 15272 bp, 21 predicted proteins | sample 4694571 | NCBI WGS metagenome assembly VTLG01 (sample SAMN12604809, study PRJNA352737) | marine metagenome | biome: ENVO:00000447; feature: ENVO:00000209|ENVO:00000569|ENVO:01000036; material: ENVO:00002151; isolation source: viral sequences binned using virsorter ...
ACGAGGCTCTGGATCAGGCAACATGCTCGGCCTTTGCCATGTCTTCTTGCGCTCTTGCTTGTCTCTTGACTCGTTTGAGCGAGGTGTCCGGTCAGCCATTAGATGCCTCCTTCAAAAGTTGCGCCGCGTATTGTTCGGGAGTTACTCCAAGCCTCTTGGCGAGGGAGACTTGAGTTGAGGTCAGTTGCACTCTGCGTGGTTTTTTTGCACTCCTATTAGCGGGGGCAACCACGTTACCAGTCTGACGGGGCGGTGCTTCCTCAACTTCTACCTCGTCAAACTTGTCTGGAAATCTTTTACGCATGGCCTCATCGACCGCGCTATAATACTCTTCTACCCTTTGTGGGTTTGCTGGATCAATACCATTCTTTTTTAGCCTCTCATGAACACCAAAGGCGAATCCAGTCATTTCTTCGTCTTTGCCAAACCACTGATTCTCTGACGCCCACTGTTTCGTGCGGTCATCAATTTCGTATTTTTGCTGCTGTGCTGGCTGTTGCTGAGGCGCTTCAGGAGTTGGAACTTCTTCTTGCCTCTTTTTCGGCTTGTAAGAATCCACCCTGATTTTTTCTGTCTGGATAGCGGTCAGTTGCTCTTGAGCGTCTACGAGCTTATCTGGATCTCCGGTCTCATAGGCCTGTTTGTAATCAGCCTTGGCTTGTTGTAGCTGCGCCTCTAGACGCCCCTTTGCCTGTTCGACAAGGGTGTTCTCGCCGTCATCCAAAGTTTTGCGTAGTCTATTGTTTTCTTCTTGCAGCTTCTGAGCGTAAGAAACAGCTTCTTCACGGATGCGCTGGGCTTCCTCTTTGGCCCTGCGCTCCTCGTGATACTCGTATTTGATCTGCTTGATGCGCTTCTGAACATTCTCGCCATAGATGCTGATCTCTTCATCCTCGGCTTTCTCTTCTGATTCAGCCTTGCGTTTTGGACGATCACGATCCTCTGGCGGAGTATCATCGACAATGTCGATTTCCAGTTCACTGGAATCTACAATCTCAACCTCATTTTCTTGAGGCTCATCATCAAACTTTTCTGCTGGGTTTGTACTCATGCTCTTGTATATCCTCTTGGGTCATCGACAACTGCTTCCACAGTATCGTCATTGATCAAACGAAACTCCTGCTTATCAATCTTGAAACGGGTGCCTGAATAGGATCTGAAAATGACAAAGTCCCCTTCTTGGCAATACGGGCCATTCGGAAACTTGTCTTTATCCATATAGGCGTCAGGACCAGCCTTGACGACGAAGCCAATGACCGATGCTGTCTGTTCTGCTGATTTGAGGGAGTCGGGCATGTAAACGCCGCTGTCCGTCTTCTCTTTTACCTCTAAGGGCTTGATCAAGAGTTTGTAGCCCGAAGGCTCTGGTATTTTGTTTGCGACCTTTTGATCGACTTTTTTTACTTCAGAATACATCTGTCTTCCTTGCAGTGATTGAGGTTCACAGTACCTTGCGGCGTTGCCGTATTAGTCCTCTTGTAGAAGTTTTTCCAAATCTAATACATCTCTTTCCACTAATGCAAGAGCCTCAACCTTGCCAACAAGACGCATGTAGGACTCGTAGTCCTCGCAGCCCCCACCGGCCATGTGATCTGCAATGTGGTTCATGTACTCCCTGATCTTTTGTCTTACTGCTTCAAGTTCATTCATCTTTTCCTACAATCTCCCTTGCTATTTCACGCCCCAGTACGATGCCATCCCTCAAGTCCTCTCGTCTGGCATCCTCCGCATCTTGGGCGATTTTTACACCGAGTCTAGCTCCTTCACGCTTCTCTTCAGACTCGATACGATCTTTCTGCACTTCAACATTTGCAGCTTTGGCCTGAACGTCTGACTGCAACTTGGCGATATCAAGCTGCTTCTTATGCTCAAACTCAGCCTCTTTCAGAGCCAGTTCACGCTGCTGGATTTGGGTAAGCGGATCTTGCTGCTGCTTCATGGCCTCTTCTTGAGCCATCTCTGCCTGATCTTTCTTCAACAGTTTTGCCGCTGCCTCAGATGCAAGGCGTGAGATTTCGATCTCGACATCTTCTGGCAGAGGCTTCTCTTCATCCGGCATGCCCACGCCGAGATTCTTCTCAATCTCTTTACGATACTGGAACGCCACATGCTCTGTGACATGGGCTGCCATGGCGGCCTGAATAGCACCGGCAAACGGGCTTTGCCCGACAATCTCTTGCAGCTTTGGATCTTGTGCCGCAGCCAAATGAACCTGAATATGAGCCTCGTGATCCTGATACTTGAATGCTTTAACCGGCTCTTGCTTCAGCATCGCCATGTTCTCTGTAACAGGATCTGCTGGCTTGATATCATCTGGCAGCTTGATGATCTCATCAGCATCCTTGATGCCAAGAACTTCAAGCATCTGCCTGTGCAGCTTGCCCATGTCATACAGGTTTGGTGCCTGCTGCGCCAACTGAAGTGCCGCCTGATACTGCACCACGCGCTGGGACATGGTGGCTGCATTCGGATCTGACACTGGAACAACATCAACACGATCATCAAAGTCTTTGCGGCGATCAAAATCACCATCCATCTCGTAGGCATATTCTGAGGGCATGTAGTCCTTGATGACTACGGCGAGCAATCCAAGCTCGCGCTTGAGTGCCGCATGCAATCTGGCCTGAACACCAGACATCACCTTCATGCTGCGCTCCATAAGAGCGAGCGTTGTGCCTACTGGGGCCTGTGGATTGAGGTTTCCAACCTGTACGTCCGCAACGGAGCCAACCCGTCTCCCCTCTTCAACGATGTTTCCAAGCAGTTGATAGAGTACCGAGGACGGCTCCTTGTAAGGCAGGAATGCAATAGAATCCCGAATTGCACCACCCGGTACGTCCACATCGCGGAACTCCCCCGGCATGAGAGGCGAATCATCGCCCTTAATGCGAAGACCCCTAGCCTTGAGGCCAGCAGGGAGGTTCGATAGCGTACCAGCATCAATAAGCTGGCGAAGAATAGAAGTGGCGCTCTTAGCAAGACCGCCAATAAGATGAATAAGACCCGTTCCGTAGAACCCGAGGCCCGGTAAGTACCGATAATGTACGAAGTGTTGTCTCTTACGTTTCTTAGGATCTCCCTCATACCAGTTCCTTCTCACTGACAGGATGATCTTAGACGACTTGTCTAGCGTAACAACATACGGACGGGCGATACCATCTGGGTCATCAAATGGCTCAGGCATGTTTAGATCAACATGCGCTTCTAGGATTGTATGGCGATCATCATCTTCAATGACTGCGCTTTCACCCTCTATCTCGTCATACTTCTCCTGAATGTCGGAGTAGTCTGGCTCAGGGTCTGGCAGTTCGATATCGCGATAGAAACCGTTGACCTGAAGCTCAACAATCTCATTTGCGTTCTTCTTCATCACATGCGTGTAGCGTGGGCATGTAGCGAGATCAGATGCGCCGTATGAAACGACGAAGTCTTCCGCAGGTACGAACATGGCAGCGGGACGTTCCATCAGAGGATCATAGTAGACCTTCTTGAAAGCAGATCCTGCCAAAGGCAGACGGAAGAGCATCTGCTCTGTCTCGTCCCTGTATTCAGTCATCTTCTCTGTCAGGAGATAGTTCATCTCCTCTTCGACACGCTGGGCCTGCTCGGCCTTCTCCGAATCCTTGCGGCCAACAATCTTTGTGCGGACAGGGCCAGATGCGGGGAACATCTCTCCCATAGCCTGCGCTTGGAAACGGACAACTGCTTCTGTCAGAAGAGGGTGGAATACGCCAGCAGCACCCTGCCAAGGCTGAGTGCGCTCTTCAATCTTCATTCCAAGGAGATCAAGACCACGGGTGTAGCTTCTGGCCCAATCACGGCGGGACTGCTTATCGCTCTCAAAATCTGTGACCAGTTCAGACGCTAGAGATTCCAGATCTGCATCTTCCATGTATTCAGCGAGATTGGCGTCATGCTCCGGGCCGATGATCTCGTCGGCTATGTCGCCGGAGAAATCAATCACCATCGCGCCATCGCTGTCGGATATGGAGACCGCTTCAGGGTTGACAATCTCTACCTCGACAGCCTCTGTGCCTTCAGCTTCCACTTCAGATGGTGTCATTTGCTTTTCGACTGCCATTTCAAATCCCCTTAATAATAATCAACCGGCCTTCTGTAGGTCGGTTCATCATCCCACTCATCCATGGTTGTTCTGATCCAGCCTCCTTGACGGAATCTCAACAGAGCCTGAGTAGTCGAGTCAACTAAATCATCGTGATCTCCAGATGGGAAAGAGGCGCACTCTTCGATAACCTCATCAGCCCACCGAGTTGCAGGACACCATATGACGCCACTCGCAAATAAATCACTGACCGCGTTTACGCGAGCTATCTTATCTTGACCTCGCGAGGGTGTAAACTCCGTGACCGGGATACCCATGGCACGAAGCTCAAAGATTAGTGGAGATCCGGCAGCCTTCGCCTCAACGATCATCTGATCTGGCTCGTATTCCCAGTATTTTTCGTATGCCGCCCTTTTGAGATCAGGAAACTCCAGCTTTTCCTTGTATGCGTCCAGCAAGATCAGGTTTGGCTGCGAATCCCCGTTCTCATCTGGGTGATAGAAGACTCCCCACGTTGTGCAGGCGCTGTAATCGGCCCTTTGAGTCTTCAAAAACGCTGTATCCCAGCTTTGTATGATGGCTTCGCACGGTGGTGGGTTTGGTCTGTCCCAATCCTGCCACCATTCTCGCTTTATCAGCGCACCTTCTTCCGATGTCGGGTTCTGTTGGTACTGAGCGGACCATTTTGAGACGGGAAGTTCGGCTTTCAGGGACTCAAGCTGCTCAATCGGCCAAAATTCTGGCCACAAAGGCCTGCCAGACGGCATGATTGCGGGTAATTCTATGACTTCCCACTCGTCAACACCCTCTTTTTGGGTGACAGACTTGATGATTTTACCTGTCAGATCTCTTGTGGACCACCTTGTCATCACAATGATGATGGCTCCCCCCGGTTGCAGTCGCTGTCGGGGGCCAGATGTGTACCATTCGTAGGTTTTCTCGTAGACTTCCGCGTTGTAAGCGCCGAGTGCGGCCTCTTGCTCCGAGTGCGGGTCATCGATAATCAGCACATCCGCACCCTTACCCGTCACGGCACCGCCAACACCGATAGCGAAGTAGTCACCACGCTTGTTTGTGTTCCATCTTCCCGCTGCTTTGGAGTCAGAGGACAGTTCGATGCCGGGGAAAACGCTTTGGAAGTCGTCCTGACCTATCAGGTTCCTCACCTTACGACCAAAACCGACTGCCAGTTCGGCAGTATGTGCCGTCTGGATGATCTTCTTCTCTGGGTATCTGCCAAGAAACCATGCCGGAAACAGATATGAGGCGAACTCCGACTTGGTGTGTCGGGGTGGCATGTTGATGATCAGACGCTTTAGTTCACCGTTTGCCACACGCTCAAAGGCGTCTGCCATGATCTCGTGATGTTTGCCGCCAATAAAAGCAGGCCACATCTTTCTCACGAATGTCAGGAAATCAACACGCGATTCTTCGCGCTCTTTTGCTTCTTCTAACTCGACAATCAGGTCGAGCATCTCTTTCTGATCTTCTACAGGAAGGGTGTTTATCTTTGCTTTGATCAAAGCAAGATCGTTCATTCACAACCTCCAAAGTAATGACGGCGGGGAGCGGAAAGGAACGCTACACCCGCCGGGGATGCAGGGAGACTGACATCCCCCAAAACTATAAACCCAGTCTCCCTATTTAACCATCCCCTTATACGGCGTCCACCTTTCTGGGTCGGCCTCTCTTTCTCTTGGGTGGGGTAAGGTTGGCACTTGCCTCAACCACCTTCTTGGGTCGTCCCCGCTTTTTTGGGGGAGCCTTGCCATCAACCCATGCTTCATTGAAGTCAGGTGTTTTCTTATCGTCTCCCACAAGTCTCCCTTTTTCATCCCTAGCTCTTTCGGGTTCTCCCTGAACCAAGCTAGGAAAGAAAGTCTTCATAAATGCTTTTAACATCATTTTTCCTTTCTGACAGTTAAAGCCCTTATATTATAATATATATATATTTTAATAGATATGACTAATGTACTATAATGTATTAATATAAGGGGCTTGGGAGACAGGAAGTGCCTTTTTTACAGAGCAACATAAATCACTTCAAATGTTGGGTCAGGCGTGAATACACATGTAATCACATGAGGTATCACGGTGAGTTTCTGCATGCGATGTGTATTGCAGTGACTACGATGCCTAATCGGTGTTTGAGTTTTCAGGTGATATTCACAGGATGTGAATCGGATGATGAAGATGAGCCGAATGTGCATGGTGGGGCCATGTGGGCTAGAATGCCCATCACCGCTTTAGTGGGGGACACCCCCTTTGAAGACTGGCCAGAGCCGATGCCAGTCCATTACGCCCAGCCATGGGATTGCATGTCACACACCCACTCCGTCTACACGCTGAACCGGGCCACACCTTGTCCGTGGTTGGCAAAAGTGGACAGCGAGTTCTACCCAGCCAAGTATCTTTTCACGGTGGATTATACTGATAGCGAAGTGGCAGATGACCCTGCACAGCACAAGCAGAGCCATGTCATGGAGCTTCTGGACGCAGGAAAGTGGACAGGCAACATCATCGCATTGCCCAACAACCGCGTGAGAGTGACACATCCAGCGTGGTTTGAAACAGGTGAAGGCGCACCAGACTTCCTGCCATCGCAGCATATCCACTACTCAAAGTCAGATCTGGACTACACCTTAGACACAACTCAGATCTTCAATAACCTCTATGCAGAGGATGAGTAAGTTACATGTAACTTTTTAAAATTTTTTTCTGTAATACCCACCCCCCTAGGATTCCTAGCCACATAGAATACCGTTTAACCGCGTTTTAAGGGCCGTGTGGCACCCTCAAAGCATCAAAGGGGTGGGGTATACCCAAAAACACTCTAAGGACGCCACAGGGGCTTTACAGCTATTCACCACAGAGGGGGATTGGATGAGTAGATGTTCATGTAGTGCGCGTGTGCAGGCGCATGTCGGCCACAGGGGGATGGGGGTGGGTGGGGGTCCAAGGTGTCGTGACTAGGCAAAGGGGCGGTGACACCCATCGTTAGTACACCAACGATCCGATCGTTAGCATACAAACAATCACCCATCACCGAGCAGCCGGTCTAGCCGCTTGCGCAGGTCCGCTTCGATATCGGATGCTGACCGCTCTGTGTCGTCAGCCTGTTCGATCCTATCGGTGAACATGCCGATAGTCCGGCCCACCAATTCGATGGCCCTGATCCGAGCGCCGTCAGTCTCTGCCTGATCCGCTTCCTGTGTCAGCCGTTTCAAAACCCATTCTTCCCGCCTGCGCTCTATCGTGCGCCGATCCTGTTCCATATCAGCCTGTATGGCCTTAATCCTTGTGGCGACCTTGGGGTTCTGTGCCAGCTTGCATGCCTCGGACCATATGGTGCTGTCTCGCATGCTGTCGGCTGCATAGCAGTCCCTGTACGCCTCACTGAGCATGGCACCCTTTGCCACCTGCATTGCAAACGCTTCTTGCTTGGATGTCAGCTTATCTTCCTTACCGACTACCCTTAGATGTTTGCCTCTACCCTTGCCTGTATTCTTTCCCATTACCTTGCCCCTATGGTCATGCCAGCACCTTGGCGGTGGGCCTTTCGCGGTTTTGCCTGTCGGTCACCCTAGACTATCCGGCACCCTATGAAAAGTTATCGATAACTTTCCCCGCACCCCAAAACCTCAACATGCCCTAGATCGCCCTAGGAAGCCCGCACAGCGGCTTTAGGTGTTTTCCGGTACTTTCCTACCAAAAAGATGCTAGAGGCGTTTTTGGCTTCCAGCCTAGGTTACAGACCATATATGAAAATAAATGACAAATAATGAAAATAAATGGGTTCTGGCTCTTCACAGATGTGAAAATCCATGATATTGAAGCGTTCTGCTTCAGCAGAGCGCGACACCGGATGTCGCGCTGCCACCGGCATGGTGGCTGGGGATCACCCCCGTCAGCCCCTGATTGGCACCGCATACGGTAGGTCTGGTGAAAGCCCCATGGCCCATGAGCGACACGTCTGATACGCCGATAACGGCAGGGCATGTGGACGCTTCCGAGATATCCATTACGCCTTGCGCTCAACCCTCGACACTGAGGCTGGCTGGTGAGGGCGCGAGGCTCACTGATGGTGAGGTAGGAGGTAGAGGCCGAGAGGTGAAGCATGTCTGTAAGTCCAACAAATTGAATTGCGCGGTTGGTGATGGCCGCGCACCCGTCGCATGGGATCGTACCCATGCCTGATGAGATACGCGAAACGGGAGACGCCGAATGAACATCGACATGAACGATATCCGCCACGCCAAGATCGCCCAGCTTCTAGACCTTGCTTGGGACTGCAATATGGCTGACAGCGAGGACGCCTACGGCTGGACCATCCCCAAGATGGCAAACAGCGTTGTATGCCCCCTGCACCGTGCGATACGCGGCCTGCTGGATGCTGACTACAACGACTATCTGAACGCCCATGCTGCTGCCCTCGACGGCGGCAAGCAGCCAATGCTGCGGTGTGATTTCAAAGATGAGGTCATGCTGCGCTTCGATGACAACCATGTCGGTAATGGGCGAAACAAAAAGGCCTCAGTGACCCATTTCATCAACTGCGTGATCGCAGACAACCCACCGACAAAAGAACGGTCTGATTTCTGGGACGGCTATCGGGCTGAAGTTGCTGCTGCCACCACTGTCGAATAGGAGACTGCATGTACACAGTGCGATACACCGCTGGCGATTTGCTCCAGCTTTCCAACCGCAAGTTTGTGGTCACATCTGACCATGCCATCATGCCGACAATGAATGACGCCAAGCGTCACATCATCCTGATCTGCCAGAAGCTGCGGATCAGCCCCAACGATTTCACCGTCACAACGCCGGAGGGCAAGACGCTGCGCATGCGTCACGCTGCACCGGAAGCGTTCACTGGAAAGAAATAGGAGACTGCCAACATGAAAAACGTCACAAGCCACACCGGCATTCTGGAAATCGTCAAGCGCATGGATAACAGCGTAAACGGTAACCCTCGCTTCATGCTGCGCTGCGACGGCTGGACATTCTGCACCCAGCCCGACTGCATGGTTGCCTACATGATTGAAAACTACGAGGGCAAAATGGTGACTGTCCATATCGGCACACACTATGGACGGTGCCAGCTGAAATCACTGTGGAAGCACGATGATGTGCTGGAAACACACGAGCGGCTGCATCGTAAGATTGCCGCTGACTATGGCTACTACCTTCAAACTGGCGAATAGGAGATTGCCAATATGAAAAACATCTATTCAGCAAACGGTCTGGCCGCTGGGTCAGACAAGGTCACGCTCTATCCGCTCAAGCCTACGCTCAAGGTGCTGGGCGAATATATCGCCAAGCATGACGCCAAGTTTGGCTATGACAACGTCATGTATGCCATCTACAAGGGCCGCAAATTCCATGCGTACTACACGCTGGAAGGCGACAAGCTGGTCAAGCAAGGCACCCTGCGCCTGACCGAATATCATGCAATCTAACCACTGGGGCCTCGGCCCCGTGTCTACGCCTGACGCTGGCGTACTGATGAGCCGCACGGTGCGGCCTTGGCCCAAGCATGGGCGAAACACACACACCTTTTCGGGAGACTGATATGCCTAAGCAAACCAACGCACAAACCCTCGTCGATAACGCCATCAACGCAAACGATACCCTGACCAAGCTGGTATCCCTGCACGGCCAAGAGAAGGCCGCCAAGGAAAACAAGAAGGTTCTGGGTGAGACCCAGAATGGCCTTGTGATTGATCAATATGCCGAGATCATCCCACTGGTCATTGCCCAGAAGCCCAACGTCAAGACAGACCCTGATACTGACATCAGGAAAGGCAAGCTGTCCGACAATGGCACCGCCATCAAAAACGCCTTGATGAACGACAGGGAAGGCCCAGCCTACAGCCTGTCTGTCGGCAAGAAGCGTTATGAAAACAGCATGAAAGCCGTCGTCAGGTTTGAGTGGGAAAAGTCATCCAACCTGACGCCGGACGCCATCAGGGCAGCCTTTGCCTCTGAGGGCATCACCAGCGAGGCCAAGCTGGCTGCCTATGTCAAGCAGGACAAGGGCGTCTGCGAGATGACCAAGCTGGCCCAGAAGCTGATCGGCAAGCCGAGGGCAGACGGCGGCTTCGACAATTCAGACTTTGGTGAAGAGCAATGGCGTCTGTTTGACGATGCTGTGCGCGTGTTGAAGGAACAGCGCGCCGCTGCCGCCGAGGCCTCAGCCAAGGCCAAGGACAAAGTCGATGAAGAAAACGAGATCGTTAACGACGTTGTCGATCAGTTCTAATCATGGGGGCCTTGGCCCCCTTTTCTTTCAACCTTCAACCTTCACTAACCAACCTTTGGGAGACGTTTCGTTATGAAACTTTCACTTGCTAAGACTATCTTTGAAGCCTCGTTCCTCAGCCAAATCGCCAACCGCGAAAGCCGTGATGCTGACCGGACCATACCCTATGCCTATGCCACCATGGGCATTGGCAAAACATCCATGGTTCATCAGATCAGGTCAGAACGTGACTGGGGTCTGTACATCTTGTCTCTGGCATCCATGGATGCTGCCGAGGTAAACGGCATCATTGCGTTGCTTGAACGCGAGGCCCACCGTGTCATGCCATTCTGGCTTCGCCGTCTGCATGAGATGGCGGCTGAACATGAGGTGGTCATTCTGTTTCTGGATGAGTTGCCACAGGCACCTGTCGCCAACATGAATGTCGCTCGTCAGATCATCAATGAATTGCGTGTCGGTGAGTTTGAGTTGCCGCACAATGTCGTGATCTGCGCCGCTGGCAACCGCATGTCTGATCGGGCTGGCACCAACAACATGCCGTCGCACCTCAAGGACTGCCTGATGTTCTTGGAGATTGACCCTGACGTTGAAGACGCCCTGACCTACATGGCGGCCAACGATGGCCACCCTGATGTCATGGCATACCTCCGCGCACGGCCTGAGTACGCTTGCAAGTTTGACCGTGATGCCAACGCCAACCCATCTTTCCGGTCATGGGATCGCGTCAGCACCATCCTGTCATGGAACCTGCCGCCTGTGGCAGAGGCTGAGGCTATCGCTGGCACGGTTGGGCGTCCCGCTGGCGCTGACTTCGCTGGCTTCCGCAAGATGCAAGCCGACATGCCTGACCTCGACGGCATCATCAGCAACCCTGACGGTGCTGCGGTGCCGCACGATGCAATGGTCCTCTATGCCATGGCATCCGGCCTTGCCTATCGCATGACACAAGCCAACGCTGGCAACATCATGCGCTATCTCAAGCGGCTGGATCAGCAAGAGTTTGTTGGCTTCTGCCTCAAGGACGCTTGCAACCGTGACCCTGAGATCAAGAAGTCTGAGGCTGTCCGGCAGTGGATCATCAACGGTGGCCACGATCTGTTCGCCAAGTAACCATTCGAGGGGCGGTTCGCCGCCCCTCAAAAGTTCCATCTAACTTTTTGGGAGTACGATATGACTGATGCAAATCTCAAAGTTGCACAGGCCAAGACGAAACTAATGCTGCACCATCCATTCTTTGGCTCATGTGCTGCCGGTCTCAACTTTGTCGAGACTGACAAGGTTCCGACTATGGCGACAGATGGCCGGTCCATTCTCTGGAACCGTGCCTTCGTTGACAGCTTGGACAAGGACCATGTCATGGGCGTGATCGCTCATGAGGTGCTGCACGTTGTCTTCAAGCACATGCTGCGTATGGGCAAGCGCGTCCACAAAAAGTGGAACGTCTGCACCGATATCGCCATCAACGATATCCTGATCGACAGCGGCTTCTCTATCCCTGAGCAAGGCCTGTTCAGCACCAGCAAGCCTGAGTGGAACAAGTTCAAGGGCTGGATGGCTGAGAAGATTTACGCCGAGATGCCTGACGATGATGTGCCAGAAGATGGTCCGGCATGGGGTGAGGTCATCCCTATGCAGGGTGAGGACGGCAGCGAGATGTCCGAGGCTGAGACCCAACAGGTCGAGGCTGAGATGGACATCAAGGTCATCATGGCCGCTGATGCTGCCAAGTCTCGCGGCAACCTTCCGGCTGCCATCGATCAGCTTGTGCAGGTTATGCGCCGCTCACAGGTTGACTGGCGTGATGTTCTGCATCGTTTCATCGGTGGTGACCAGCCTGACGACTACACATGGCGTCGGCCTCAGAAGAACGCATGGTTCAATCAGGGCATCTATCTGCCCAGCGTTGACCGCATGGGTGCCGGTGACATCATCATCCTTGGCGATAGTTCACGTTCAGTGACTGATGAAGAGTGGTCCCACTTCCTTGGTGAGATCAACGCCATCAGCGATGAACACAAGCCCAACTCTGTCACGGTCATCACCTTCGACACTAAGGTGCAGACTGTGAAGCGGTATGAGCAGGGCGAGGTCATCGAAAAGGTTGGGCTGGCTGGCAGGGGTGGCACCCGCATCTCACCAGCGTTTGACTATGTTGAAGAGCATCAGTTGCCTTGTGACAACATGGTCGTCCTGACTGATCTTGAGATCAGCGACTTCCCCGACAAGCCGGACTACCCGGTGCTTTGGGTATCAACCGACATTGGCTCCGACAAAGCCCCTTGGGGTGAGGTGGCCATTCTCAAAATGGGAGACTGATATGTATACATCAGAACAGCACAAGTTCCTGTCCTTCGCGGCAGAACAGATCGAACAGGCAAGGAAGGGATGGGGTGCGCCCCATTCCTACATCCGGCAGCTAAAGGGCGGCTCTAGGTATCGCCTGTCTGGCGATGCTGATGCCTTCAATGACAGCCTCAAGAGCATCCACCGTGATGCCTCTGATGCCTTCTATGAGTATGTCCACAACCTTCAGCGTTCCATCCAGCAGATCCGGCTTGAGCGTCGTGAGATTGAGGCCTATCGCCCACTGGCACGGCATGAGAGGGACAGCCGCAAAGCTGCTGGCACTGTTCTGGACCTTGCCTTCCCACGGTCTAGATTTGATCTGTGGATCAAGGGTGAAAACTCAAAGCATAGCTATGAGGTTGGCGTCAACACTGACGGCAGCGACTACTGGGTTCGCAACCATGTTATCGTGTCTCAGGCTTGGGCAAAGACTGTGTATGAGCGGGGCATCCCTATCATCAATTCATCAAAGGGCTTGCGCTTCGTTCTGTCTGCCAAGCCCAAAGATGTTCGCGGCGTCACCGAGACCACTAGGGTGTTTGAGGTGAAGGCCTTTGGCATCCACCAGAAGAGGGCCTTCCGCGATGATGGCTGGCTCATGGTTCACGGCAGCAGCACACAGACACAGCCTGTCTGGGACTTCACCGAGAGCGAGAAGAAGTATGCACAAAACAACGTGCATGCCTTCCACAAGTATCTGGGCGACTGCAAGGCTCTGTTTGATCGCAGGGTCAAGAAGTATGTCCTTGATCAGTTCGACATCTAATCAAGATTGGGGGCGGCTACGCCGCCCTCAAAAGTTCTATGTAACTTTTGGGAGAATGAAATGATGAAAGCAGAAAATCGTGTTGAGGTTCGACAAAGGTATTGTCCCTTGTGCGTTTCAGAAGATGTTGAGGTTTTCTACAAAGAAACCACCCTGTCTGCTGATGATATCCAAGACATCACATACGATCACCCTCATGTATTCTGCAAAGAATGTGGCATCAACGCAGCCTTTGAGGGCGTTGAGGCAATGGAAATGGCGGTGAAAGAAGCTGAAGAAAACAGTATCGACATTCGCGAATATAATGAGATGACCAACCGTCTTGTCGGATACTACTTGGATGCGATTGAAGACCCAGACACTGCGATCTTTGTTGTGAAAGAGTATGTACACAACATGTCAATCGATGAAATGAAACAACAAACTTTGGGAGTACAGAATGACTGAAGAGCAAGCCAAAACCTGTCAGGCATTTGCTGATGCCTATCGTGATGCCGTAGACTGTTGCAAGTCTATGTCTGACTTGGATATCCACATCCGAGAAGAGATGGAGAGCAAGGGTTATCACATGATCGATGAAGATCGTCCAAACGATTTTCGCAACTATGAGAGGGTAAGCGATGCCTAGCATATCACTCGACGGACCAAGGTTTGAGGTTCTGAAAGACGGCTTCATCCTTGGACAGTTCAAGCATCTGCAATACGCCTTGATGCTTGCCGACACTTTGGACGGTGGCGTCTGGAAACCTGACGGCACCTATTCGATCTATGACCGTGAAAACGGCTGGCTGAAAGAAAGGGAAATCATGATCAATCACGATAACGCGCCAGAGTTCGCCTATCTCGGCTTCACCTACAAGCCCTGCATCAACTATGAAGATGACGAGGGCATCCGCAAGGCAACCCACTACGTTCATCGTAATGGTCAGGAAAAGCACGACTTCATCATCGACGCCTCACCGTATGACTGGCTCAGTCTTGATGAGTTCCAACGTGAGGTTGATATGCGTTGTGGCGGTGTGCCTCTTGTGACCGAGGACGAGGTGCAGGATCAATATCTGGCTGACGGTCTCAAGGCATCAACCCTCGTGACTGTCATCACTGAGCTTGCCAATGGGGACTTGGACCCAGCAGAGTTTCGCAAGTTTGTCCTAACTTATGGGGGTAATGATGGCGACGATTAAGGAATTGTTTCTCTGGTCATTCGTTGTGTTCTTGGGGATCATGATGGCCGCTGCCGGTGCAACCTATGTTGAAAATCCAAACAACAATTTTTGGGTTGGCATCACTATCCTGTATTCTGGCATGGGAGTGTTCGTCGTCGGCGTGATCCAAATGGTTCGGAGAGATAGAGATGAGTGACAATCTCAACATCCAAGATGCCAGAGAGGCATACATCAAAGAGTGTCATAAGGTTGGGGCCATGCCGCGCATGGTGACTTACATGACTTTCGACAAGCACAGCGAACTATACACTATCGGCAATACCAGAGATGGTGATATAGCAGACCTGCAACCAAACGGCTTTGTCAAAAACATGCACTGGAACAAACCGAATAGCTGAGGGGAAGGTTGACGGTAGCGCGAGGCTGCCGGTGAAAGTATGTCGTGGCCCCTCAGCCTTCCCAACCACGGCATACACCTCGCCCAAATAAAAGGGGCGGCCTTTTGAGGGGCCGCCCCAGTTTGTACTTAGGAGGAAATCACGATATGATCGTGACCTCAAAAGTTATATATAACTTTTACAATGTCAACTACTATCATCATCCTGTCAGAATGGCGTGTCGTATTCTGGCGGCGTCAAATCTTCAAAGGGGTCTTCCCTTGTGTTGGAA
>VTLG01009947.1_pt1 | contig 15267 bp, 21 predicted proteins | sample 4694571 | NCBI WGS metagenome assembly VTLG01 (sample SAMN12604809, study PRJNA352737) | marine metagenome | biome: ENVO:00000447; feature: ENVO:00000209|ENVO:00000569|ENVO:01000036; material: ENVO:00002151; isolation source: viral sequences binned using virsorter ...
CACCTCTTTGTTTTTCATAAATTTTATTAGTTTTGCAATGTGGCTTGTAATTACAAAAACGACAATGCTCCCCAGCCACAAACTTAGGATCATCCTCAAAACATGCCTCAGCTTGTGGTTTCAAAACATCATAACCCCAATCAACTAAATGCTCTGCTGTGGTTTCTACTGTCTTGATCTTTTTTTTATTGCCTGGAGTATTTGGCTGAACTATTGTCAGCTCAATGACAGTTTCAGGATCATCTGAATATTTAGCTAATGCTCCTAGACCATAAATTTTTAATTGTGAATTGTTCTCTGCCTCAACATTCCATCTGCCATTTTTATAATCAATAACAGCTATTCTGTCTTTGCCAATAATAATTGCATCAGATGTACCCCAAACTGCCTCATGTATTTCTGAACACTCAATTTGTTCTTCTATCAATAATCTACCCTGGAGCTCCTCAGTCCTTTTCTTTACATACTCAACATAAAACAATGCACAATCATAATTGTTAGGGGAAACAGTTATGATCTCTCCTTCTAATTCTATTTGCTGTCCTACCCAATATTTTTTTGGATCTGTATCTTTAAATCTTCCTTTAAGGATCATCTCAGAAATGTTGTGCACTATAGTTCCCTCGACTGCGGCCCTAGATGTTTCTCCAGGATATTCAGCACATTTTTTTGGCGAGGCTGGGCAAACACTCCATCTAAAATGAGCTGATGGCCCCAAGATGCTGTGTTTAGATGGCAAAATATTTTCTCCACTTAATTATTTTTATCTCCCATTGTATTGTTTTTTAGATATTCCCTAAGATCTACAATTCTATATCTGACAGCACTCTCTATATTTACCCATTTAGGGCCTTTTGGTTTTTCCAGGGTACTTTGTGATCTCCAGCAATTTAAAGTATTAGGGCTGACACCTAGAATTTCAGATGCCTCTTTAGTATCTACACATTTGAGATCTTCCATTGCAATTTCCATCTTAAAAAAATTAAGCCACATTATGAGGGATAAGATCATAAAAAGTAAAGTTATCTAGTAGAATTAGATCTAAAAAGATTTTTTCGTAGTCTAACTATAAAATTAATAAAAATCCTGGAGGCATAATGAATATAGATGAACAAATGAGAATGGCTGTAAAAATTACAGATAAAGATTTAGCAAGTGATAGGCAAGTTGGAGGATCCCATTACAAACTTAAAATAGAGCCAATAGATTTTATTACAGAAAATGAGATCCCTTTTTGCTTAGCAAATGTAGTCAAATATATTTGTAGAAAAAAGGGAGATAGATCTGATCAAATTCAAGATCTAAAAAAAGCAATTCATTATCTGGAGTTGCATTTAGAAAAAGTTTATAAAGTAGATCCTCAGGGAAATGATCTTTAAAGGATAAATCTTTTTTTTGATTTAAGATCTGATTTCTTTTTAGATCTAGATCCCCAACCTTTTTGATTTGGTTTGTAGGTAATTAATTTATCAAAATTAAATCCAGCATGTTCTAAATATTTTCCTGATTGATTTTCATGTATGTAAGTAACAATTTTTGCATCAGGAAAATCATCTTTAAACATATCAGTAGCTTTCATTATAAATTTACTTGGATAAGAATATTTTTTTTCAGCCTTAGGATCAAAATCTGGTAAAAAACAAATTCTAGTAATTTCATAAAAATTAGGATCTTTAAATCTTGCTACTGTTCTGCCTATCGTACAAATTCCAAGAACTCTAAATTTATTTGAATAAATATAATGATCTCCATCATCATTTAATCTGACAAAAAAATCTTCATTATTATCAGATAACAAATCATCTAATCTCTCTTTCATAATGCCTGACTCAGCAGACTCTATATCAGATAAAAGAAATGGCATTAGAGGATGTGAGGTAAATTCGCATCCTCTAAGATCTTCCAAAAGAACATAAGATCTCTTATGCCCTTGAGGAGCTAAATGAGTTTTATGATAAAAATTATAAATCTCTTTTGCCCAATAAAATGTTATTTGTTTTACTAACATTAACCTAATAAATTTCCTATCTGTTTTATGTCGTTGTCAGAAGTTTGATCTAAAACATGAGCATATTTTTCCATTGTTTCTACAGACTTATGACCTACCAATTTACCAACCCTGATTAGATCTATACCATTGTTGATAGCCTGGGTACAAAAGTTGTGTCTTAAATCGTGCAAGTGAAACTCTTTGAGATCTGCAATCTCTCTAATTTTATTCCAGGCAGTTTTTACATATTTACAGTTAAAAATGTATTCATTATCTCTAGGCAATCTGTTAATCAGATCCATAGCCTCTGGAGATAAATAGATAACACGATCCTGACCTGTAATTTTTTTAGTTTTGTGTTTAGATCTAACGATTTTATTTCCATGTAGATCTGACCATTTAGCATCTCTAAGCTCTCCAAATCTTGCTCCTGTTAAGTAAAGAGCATAGATCAGAGCTGTAGCAAATTTGTGATCTTCTCCTAATGAAAATAATGCTTTTTTAAATCTAGCTGTCTGATCAGCATTAAAAAATCTGATCCTGTTTTCTGATGCATTTTTCTTAACAGAACTAGCTGGATTAAATTTAACCAAGCCAAGATCCATAGCTAATGCATAACAAGATTTAATGTGTTGTAAGCATTTGTTTGCAACTGACTCAGATCTTTCGGAGATCTTCATAAACTCCTGGTAGATGTCTATAGTTTCTAGATCTACCATTCTTTTCATGCCCAGGGTATTTCTAATATTGTTATCCCACATATAAAAGAAATGCCTAAGAGTTTCAGTTTTTTTTCTTTCTCTATCCTTAATGAAGATCTCATCAAAAAATGAGTTGAGAGTATGATCAGAGTTTCCCCTGGTACTTACTTTGCTGATCTCATCTTTAGCTCTCTCTCTTAAAACAGCCAGGCTAAGTTGATCTTTGTCAGATCCAACTTTAACTAGCCTGGGAGATTTATTGCCATTAGGAATTTTGGCAAAGTAAGTTGTATATGTTGGCTGTGAAGGATCATCTTTAATGTGTCTAGTGATCCAGCACAAGCCATTAAATTTTTTGTCAGTAGTTCTAGTTCTCATTTATCTCTCCTCTATCCAAGTATTAGTTAAACCCATATCGAGCATTTCTTTTCTTTTTTTATAACTTGCAACTGCACTTTTTGATTTATAGATTTGAATATAATCTTTTGCATTGCCTAATTTTATTTCTGTCATTACATAAAACATTACTTCTCCTGTTTTGCAAGAGCTCGTTTATCACGAGCTCTTTTGTTAATTAAATCTCTTGTAGCCTGGATCTCCAGATCTAGATCTTCAAGAAATTCTTGTTTGATGTCCATATCAGGATTGCTCAAAAATATGACATCAGATCTTTTAGGGATCCAAGTTTCATAATTTAGAGCTTGATGCCTGACTTTAGGATCCCAAGTCCATTGCAGATCCTTTTGTAAAATTTTAGATCTAAAGTTAAAGATCCAAAAATCCTCTGAAAATTTATTTACATCTATACTCATATTTTCTCCAAAGTTTTTTTAATTCTTTTCCAAAGTGTTTTGCCCTTTAAAGTTTTGCAATAGTATTGCTCATTCTCTAAATTGTTGAGATATTCTTTAAGACTCATATCACACCAATCCATCTTAGTATTGATAATAGTTTTCAATCTAAGATTTTTTTCATTTTTGCAAATAGGTCTAATCCCACCAACATTAGGAAGTAAAATTAAAAAGACATATTCATCTTTCCTTTTCTTTATAGCAAAATAACTAGCTTTGCCTTTTTCAGCTAGACTAAATATTGTTCTCATAAAGATACCTCTCTCATTTCCTGGATAAGATATTGTTTCGCAAGTTTCCTGGCTCCAGATGTACCAAGTTTTTGTACGAATTTTTTGGAAGTAGGAGCAGATCTCATTGATCTGCTCCAAGTGTTTTTTTTAGATTTTTTTAAAGATCTTTTTTGAATGTCAAAAGCCATTATTTGCTCTCCTTTATTGCTTTGTAAAAGTTGCCTATGATCTCATCTCTTATATCTTGATCATCTTTTATAGCAGATAAAAGTAACTCTTTTGAAATGTCGTGCATTTCCCCTAGCTTTTCAATATACATATCAAAACCAACTGTATGTGTTGCCACAAGCAAACCATCTTCGCTAACAGGTTTTTCAAATATATGTTTTTCCATTTTTTTCTCCTGGATCCTTAGGATCCTATTGTGTTAAAAAAAAGAGAGGATCCTTCGTGTTCACTATTCTGTTCACGAAAAATCCTCTCAACTGATGTAGTTATGTATAACTCCATATAAGTATTATGGGGCATACAGCCTGATAGTTCAACTATAAAACAGAAATAATTTAAAAATTTTTTTCCTAATTAGGGATGAGGAAGATGCTTAAAATAAGGTGTTTTGAGGCACTTTTTAGGCTGATAGAGGGCTTTTTATGATCATATTACAGTTTAGGATCCATTCTTTGTAACTGTCATATTTTTTTAGATCTGAGGATCTAAAAGTGATTTTTTTCTTAGATCCAAGATCTTTGGCTGAGATCCAAATGATTAGATCTAAAGGCTGACAATAAAGAGCATATAGATCTACCTGGTTTTTTTTGTATTCTCTATCTTTGGTATGAGATCCTTTTCTAATATCCCAACACCAGCCAGATCTATAATGCCTTCCTGTATGCCTAGAAATATATTTTTTTTGTTTAGTACAAGTTTTGACCTGGCATCTAATTACAAAATCATCATACTCAAAAACTATATCTGTATGTGAGGAATGTGGGATCAAAGCTACTAGATCTGAATGAATTGATAGCCAGGCACAAACTGAATATTCTCCAGATTTGCCTATCCTTTCGGTAAGCCTTGGCATAATTATTTAGAAATAATTTTTTAGATCTTCCCAATATTTTTTTAGCTTGTCGTTTAGAGCTTTGTTTGTGTAAGGAGCAAAAGCCTTGAGCAATGCTTTTCCAATAACCATAATAAAAATTATCCACAATAAAGTTTCCATAATTACCTCTGCAATCTGTCTAGTTGATTTAGTAAATCTTGCATTGCATTTTCATAGGCATCTCGTCTTTTTTGTTCCTCAACTATGCCTACAGGATCCGATTGTGTAACAGGTCTATTAACTCTTAAAAAATTAGGAAACTGATTTGCAACACCTTTTCTTAATCCTTCTGTTCTTCTAACTGCTGATCCTAATCCTTCTGCTCCAGCAGATACTAATCTTGGAGAAGATAATAAAGCCAGAGGTATTCCAGGAACTCCTAAAGTTCCATAAGCTCCCAAGCCTAAACCAGATGCTCCTAATCCAGCTAAACCTCTTGGAGCAAAAGTTTGAGAGGCCTGTCCAGCTAGTGAGTATTTGAGATCTGGATTTATTCTTTCAACTGCTTTTAAATTTTCTCCCATATCAACATTGGTTTTGTTTCTCATAGACTGTTGCATTTTTTTCAAAATTTTTGCTTTTGCTCCAGGTCTATTTGGTAAGAAATTTTTTTCTCCACCCAAAACTGCTTTAGTGTTTCTAATAATATTTTGTGTTTCTGCAAACTCTTTATTTACTTTTGCATACTCAGGAACTTTTTTTTCTATCAATTCATTTATTTTTCTAGTCATGTGAGTAACAGGAACATTGACATCATTTTTGCTTGGGCTCCTTTCATACAATGCATTAATTCTTCTTTTAAGAAGATCCATACCCTTTGCAGTATTCATGCCTCTCCCTGGTTTTCCAAATTCTAAAATGATTTTTCTAATCTCATCTATTTTAGCAGTTGCCTCTGTGCTAAATTCAGACATGCCACGATAAGATTTATCAATGGCAAAATCATCTATAATTTTTAATGGATCTTTCATATCCATACCAATCTCTTCTAATCTTAAAGTTCCTCCTTCATTGCCAACTCCTTTTGCAGTTGTAAGATCATCTGCTATTGCTTTTTGCTGTTTGCCTAATATGTCCATAGCCTCATCAACAACCTGAGTTTCATCAACAACACCCATTCTGTTATCTCTTAATCTTTTTTTAGCCTCTCCACCTTTTCTCCCAGCCTCATAACTAAGTTGAGAAACCTCTGCTCCTGTACCTGTCATTTTTCCAAGTATTTCTGATGGAATATCTTTAATAAATTGCTTAGCTTTGGTTCCTCTTACAGATCCATCCAGGGCATTATTAAGTTTGCCCATTGTACTTACTGTTCCTGAAAATATTGGTGTTGCTGGATCTATTCCTATACCTGTTTTTTTAATTGTTTCCCCAACATCAGCGACTTTTTGTATTTTACTTGCCTGACCTGTTGCCTTAACACCAGCCCCAGCTCCTGTGGCCATCAAAGCAACATCTGAAAGGATCCCAACAGGATCTTCTTTTAGAGTTTTTAGAACATTATCAACTCCACCATAACGATCTGCATAGTAAGATCCAACAGCCCTGGCTAATTCTTCGTTACCTTGTTCTCCTGGAATAGCTAATTGCACTAATCCAGCTCCTAATTTTCCTAAGGTAGTTACAGTATCAACAGGAGAGAGAAATGGTGTTGCAATATCTGTAACAAACTGAGCTGTTGATTGTGGAATATTTCCTATTAAATCACTAGCATAGTTATCTCCAATAGTTGCTTTTACTGTTGATTTAAAAGTTTCATTTGCTTTGTCAAATGTACTTCTATTATCTTTTTTTTCTTCTTCCTCGATTTCAGTATCTAATGTTTTTAAATAATCTAAAGAGCTCATTTTTAATCCTATTTGTTTCTTCTTTCTTCTGCTCTTCTATCTCTCTCAAGTTTAGTAAGATATGATTTGATAATATCTAATTTATTTTTAGCATCATCATCTAATGATCCATCTGAGCTCATTAAACTTTCAGCATAAGCCTTAACTGTTTCTTCATCTTCTGCCCAAGATTTGAAGTCCTCAGGAATACCACTAACACTTGCAGATATTTCATAAATATCTGGAGCATTACTTACATAGCCTTGTAATGTGCCATTCTCTGCAAAGTAATCACTCATGCTTTGCTTGTTGTCATAAACCATCATAGTAGCATCTAGCAATCTTTGTACCCTGGCATAGTTTTCCTCTTCGGTTAATTTAGAGTTAAATGCGGCCGCTACCAATCTATCCCCTTCTCTCTCTGTGAATTGAGCTCCTAGTTTTTCTCTTAAACTTTGGAAAACAATATCTCTAATATCTGACTTGAAGTTTGCGGCCGCTGGGAATATTCCAGCCTGGAGCCATTCAAATTCATCTAACAAAGACACATCTAAACCTGAAACATTTGCTCCAGATTGTAATGTGTTCATAGCAGTTCTGACATTAATAATATTGTTGTAAGCAGTTGCTCTATCAGTTGTTTGCCATTTGAGATCATCTTTAGCAAATTGCTCATCTTGTTTTTTTCTAGCATTGATTTTGCTTTCTTGAAGTCCTAACTCAAAATCATATTCATCTCCACCAATTCCAACCATGTAAGCTGTTCTGGTGTTTTGTAATTGTCTTAGGAGATCTGGATCTTGTTGGCTTTCAGGTTTAGCTAACTCTTTTTGTATTTGTAGTTCTATATCGTTAAGACTATTAATATTTCTCATTAGAGCTGTATTTTTATCTTTAAACTTTTCTACTTGCATTTCATTCCAGGCATCTCTACCCAAAAGATCCATTTGTTGTTGAACTTCTGGAGGAGCTTTTTTGTAAGCCTCATCAAATCTTTCCTGAGCCTCTCTTGTAACTCTTAACTGATCAGCTCTAAGTCTTTGCTGATTGATTTCATTAGGGCTCATAGGTTTGCCACCTTCTCTCATGTACTCCCCTAAATTGTAGAGCATAGCTGACAAAGTTTGATTTCTTTCAAATTTTCTATCTTCATCATATTTTTTTAATGCCTCTGGATTATTGATTGCTAGTTCTTCTAATTCTTGCTGAGTTTTTAAGCCACCTTTCATGCCTGATGCCAAGAAATTACCAAATTTTGAATAATTAGGAACTTCTGGAGCTAATGTTTTGTTCAAAAATTCTAGTGAGGAAGATCCAGATCCAGATTGTTGATCATTTCCTGTTATTAAAGGATTAGTATCTAAAAAGTTATTTGTAGCTAAAGCATTATTAAGATTAGATCCCATTAAATTAAAAGTTGGATCTAAATTATTTAGTGATAAATTCAGATTATCCATGCCTGGCTGTGTATTGAAATTAATAGGAGTTGTATCAAGAGCAGATGTATTCGTATTAGACATATTATTCATATCTAAAATATTATTGAGATTACTCAAAGATCCTAATCTTGGTACTTGATTGATATTTTCTCTTTCAGTTGGTGTAGCAAAAGCTGTTGATTGCAAACTTGGATTACCACCAAGATTTAATCTTCTTTTTTCTTCCTCCATTGCCATAAGCAATGGATTTCTGAAATTAAAATTTATCATTGTGCGAATACCTCATAATTAACTAGGTAATATCCATTTTTATCTAGTAAAACAGCTCCAGGAATGTGCATAACCTCTTGAGCCATAACACCTGTAGTCCTTGGATTGTCTAAATGTATTCCCATAGATTTTGCTAATGCATTCCATGTCCAGGAATAAATATTTACTCCATTATAAGATCCTAATTTTCTTATATTAGTTTTTAACCTTTTATCAGAGGCTCCTAGATAGGCCGCTCCTAATGTAACTCCAGCTCCTAGAATATCTCCTAAACCTGTTTTCTTTCGTTCTGTTGTAGAAGTAGATCCCATGTATGGAACACCTGATACAGCAGAAGTAAATAACCCAAGATTTCTTGCTCCAAAATCTCTTTTCTCAACAAATTGTCTATATGCCTCATTTAATTTAGCCTGGTCATATTCATTTTGTAATAATCCTTGCTGTGTCAAAGCTCCCATGCCTTTTTCTTGAGCTCCTAGAATATCATTAAAGATACCTCTCATTCTTTCAGCTCTAGCATCATTTAGAGCTCCTTGCTTGATAGCTCTTTCATTATCAAGTGTGGCTTTTCCATATTGAAGATCTGCTAATTTAGATAAATAATCTTGTTGCATTTCTTGATTTACAAGTCCAGCTTGTTGCCTGGCTTGTTGATTAGCTAAGGCTAGATCTTTATCAATGCCCATGTCCATTCCTGTTGCTTTCAACTGTCTATCTCTATCCATACCAGCAAATTTCAAAGCATTCTGGAAATTTTGTTGATTTTGTTTTGCTACAAAATCTGCTTTAGCTTGATCAAAATTTTTGTTAGTTTCTGCTTCCATTAATGCTCCCCTAGATCCACCAAAGGCTCCTCTGCCAATTTGTTGATCTTGATCTTTTTGTAATTGCATTAATCTTTGATCATCTAACTGCCTCAATCCAATGTCAGTAGTAGCATCTGTAAAAGTGTTCATGTAATCTTGAGCAACAGGCAAAATTGATTGTGCTCCTGTTTCTCTTACATCAGATCTAACATTTTGTATTCCAGAAAAATCATCAGCTTGTCCAACTGTAGGAATATAATCTGTAGGTACAATTTGATTATCCATCCCAGCTAAATTCATTAAGTTAGCTGTAGGATCAAATCTATTTGCCATGTTAGACATGCCAACAGCAGTATTCATGGCTCCTATTTGCAAAGGATTACGATCTGCAAACATTTCTCCTGTATATGGAGTATAAGGCTGAGATGAAACTCTCCTACCCATTGCGTAAAGATCTTTGAATGCCTGTTCTTGATACTTTGGAACAGTTGTCTTTGATGTTTGTGTCTTAGCTCCTTTGCTCATAATATTTCCTTCCTGATTGTGTAATCATTTTCCCATCCAAGATGTTTTATTTTTCGGATCCAGGCTTTTCTGCCTCCTCCATACAATCTTTGACAGCCTAATTTTTTTGCAAATCTTTCAACTTCATTAGTGATTTTTTCAAGCTCTTCGTAATCTCCTCCACAAAATAATAAATTACAAACTTTTTTTTGTGGGAAATCTATGAACTCTGTGATCATTGCAGATCTTGTTCCAGGCCATAACAGGAATGATCCATCTCTTATTTTATCAGTTACATCATCTATAGTGTAGAGATCTTGGTACTTAATAGCCTTTTCAATATAAGGTTTTGTTCTTTCCCATTGCTCTTCCCATTTATACAACTTGAGTTGTGGAGATTGTTCCAGCATCATTTACCTCTAATTTGTATTTAGTTCCATTAGGAGAAACAAGCACTAACTCTGTGCTGTCATTAGAATTTGCCTCTATTCTGGATCCTTTTTCCAGGATCAAAGTTGTGCTTTGTTCTAAATCACTAACTAACCTATTCATATATTGCTCGTCATATTCTTTTGTTGGTTTAGGAAAAGTTTTTCTGCTCATCTTTTCCCTCTTGCTTTAATTTCTAGACGAATATTCCCAACTTGAAAATCTTGTGTTTTATCTCCTGTAACTTTTAAAGATATTTGCCTGGCAGAAAATCTACAATCTTGATAGCCATCAGAGTCAAATGTGAAAGATCCAAAATCTTCTTCTGCTCCTAATGGAGTTTTTTTGCCTTTAAAAGATAAAGTTACTCCAGGAAGAGTTACTGCATCACTATCAGGAATAATTTGATTTGCTTGTGCTAAACGATCTCCTTGGGCAATTTCTATAGGCCCTGTTCTTGCAAAAGGTACAGCAGATCCAATATCTGCTGATGCTTGTAAAGTACCTTTTTCATGTTCATAAACAGATCCATCTGATGCACATGCCATTGGATAATTCATCACTCCTTGATCCATCCATACTGAACGATCTAGAGATCCTGTTGCCCAAACATTATCAATGTAATTCCAGATCACATATTTATTAGGTGTTTGTGCACTCTCTCCTGATGGAAAAAACCACCAGATCTCTGTGAATAATTGATTATGTCCTCCACATGATGCCTGGCGATAATCATATCTAATGTTTTCAAAAACAAAATCATGGACATCAGATTTAATTTTTTGAACTCTGCCATCATAAAAATAAAAACTATTATCTCCCATCCAGGCTACAAAATTTCCTGTAGTAGCAACAGTTTTCATATTTGATGTACGACAATTAGATCCAGCCTCTTGGATCCCATAAATTAATGGAGATCCAGCATAATAAACCTTTTGGATCCCAACATCTGTAAAAACAATGACATCAGCTCCAAATTTTACTCCACCCTGGATAGATCCTCCTGAGCTAACAATAAGATCTCCAGCAGTATTTGTGGCTGATGCTGTCCAAACATTATCAGTTTCTCTTGAGCTCCAGGCTATTTTTCTTGGATTGCCTTGTACCCCAAAAGCAAATATGTGTCTTTCATTGGTAACTAATATGCCCATAACTCCTATAGGAGAATTTGCTAATTGTAAGCCTTTGCTGTCAGGCACATAAGATCCATCACTCAAACTATCAGGCCTCCACTTATAAATTTTGCCATCAGATCCACAACAAAAAATTAAATTTTCTCCAAAGTTATCAAATGAAAAAGGTTTAGTATCAAAAGCCAATCCTGATTGAGATCTGGCATCTCCATAATCTTCAACATTATAGTTGTAAGCTCCAAAGCCTAATGGAGAGGTTTGTGCATCTCCAACAAATCCTGTTGGAGTAATGTCATACCAATTATCTCTAAAATTTACATAGACTTTTTCTCTTGTGCCTATAGCTAAAACTCTTTCATCATTATTTGTATAGTAGGCATACATGCCTATTGGTGTGCCCACTAATTTAGTTTGTTTTGCACTTTGCCATCCACCTATGTTTGTTAAAAAACCATTTTCAAATCTGCAAAGATCTGACTCTACCCAGCTATTCTTATTAGAATATTCTGTGCCATTTGTTTTGACTCCAGGAGGAGGTGTTATTGGTAGTAATGCCATTTTAAATTCTTTCCATTTTTTTATAACTTTCTAATAATTCATACCATTTAGGTTTGAGATCTTCCCAGACAGGAAAATTTTTTATATTTAATTCTTTTCTAACATCTTCAAAAGGTTTATCTAAATATTCTCTCCAATCAATAGTCATAAACCATTGTGATTTTTTTCCATTTACATAAGCCTCTTTTATTAATCTTATGACACTTATAAAAGGCATATATTTTATTTTAAATAACAAACTGCCTTTGATAGCTTTTTTGCCAAAAGAATTTTTAAAAGCCATAAAGACACTAGCCAGGAGTATGTAAAAAAAACTATATCTAAAACCTTTGGCAATAGTAAAAGCTAAAACAGAAACTTCTGCTAAAGGTGTTGAGTCTAATTTATTAATACAATGAATAATGTCATGTTCGTTAAGTGTACCTTTCATGTAAGCCACATCTTTTTTGTGTTTTGTTTTAGAAATGTTTAAATTTTTTTTAAACAGATCTTCTTTGTTTTCTTTCCAAAACTTTTTTAATTCACTACCAAAAGTTCCTTTTTTATATCTGCCTTTTAAAACTTCTGTTCTCAGATCTCCCTGGTTATAAAATTTTTTAGAGTAAGGATGGTTTTTAAATTTTTTCTTTAATTTTATATCGCAATTTCTATCTAGCTCATCCACCATCTCCATAATCAAATTTAGATCTGCGTTGATATGGCTTTTGCCTGAGGCATAAGCTCTTAAAAATTTTATACCTTTTATGATCTGCATAGCATTACAACACGACAAATTTTGTCGCTAACATTTTTTACAAAACATTTTTGACTAGATAATTTTTTACAATCATATTGTTCAAAATTATATTTAAACTCTTCCCCTATAACATCAGGAGAGGGAACTGTAACTTCGCATTTATTACCAACTAATAAAAAATTAATATTTCCCATCTTGGGAGTTTCTATTGTTTCATTTGGATCTAAATCAACATTGTAAAATTTATATCCATAATTATTCTGCAAACAACAAATAATAATCGTATCATCTTCTATTGATTTAAGACTTGCCTTGTTAGTTGCTAATTCATAATCTGTTGATCTTTCCCTCCATTCTTTAACATAACCACCATAATCAATTTCATAGCCATAAGAGTTATCTGTTCTTGTTGCTTTTGAGTAAGCATCTTCTGGATTATCTGCATATAACTCCTCAATTTTATCTACATCTGCTTTTGATATTTCATCTGCTTCCCATTCATAAGAAACTTTAACTTTACCTTGCATAAATAAATAATTTGTTAATGATTTATTTATTTTGTAATCATCAAGGTATTCTATTTTGTCAAAATTAGGCTGTTCAGCAATTTCAGTTCTTGAGATCTCTGCTCCAATATTTCCTTTAACAACAGATATTTGAAATTCGTTTTCAATATTTACATTTTTTATGCCTTCAAAAGTGTATCTGATCATTTTTATATCTCCTCAACATTTTCTATTGGTAAATTCAAACTAGGTGTTAAAGATACTTCTTCACTTAATCCATTTTCTTTTGCTAATTCCTCTTCCCAAGTATCAGGATATTTTTCTTTTAATTCTTCTAAATGAGCTGTTTCTAGATATGCATTTATTTTCATTTGTGCATCAGCATCATCAACAAAAGGAAATTGAAGATAAATACCTTCTTCCTGGTATATTCCATATTCAATTCCATCTATAGTTTTTTTAGTATATTCGTGCATTTTAAGTAATAGTAAAAGTTGCTCCTGTTATAGTTATTGCTGTTGAATTTCCTGCCCCAATAAAATTTGTTGTTCCAGAGGTGTCTGTGTATATATTCATAAAAGCATTACTTACTGCTCCTCCAAAAGTAAAGTCTTGGTTTCCAAAAGTAGCATTTGACCTTAACCAATTCCAATTATAGTTTGTTCCACCATAAGAAAAAGTTAAATTGAATTTAGTCCAACCTGTAGGCATTGAACTATTAGCATTGTAGTATGGAAAATGGTCATAATGCACATCTGCTCTTCCGACATGGTGTACTGAGAAAAATGAACTTCTGCCACTAACGACATTTGATAAATTTGTGGAAGTAGAAGTAGCCATTCGTATTCCATTATATGTAGCTCCTCCTGTGCTACCTAAAAAATTGTTATAAGTAGATGCTACAGATGTTGCATTAGAAGGAAATGTTCCTATCAAATTTTGTGGGCTAGTTTGGCCTGTGGCTGAAGATAAACTATTCCAATTTTGTATTGATAAGTTGTACTGATAGCCTGTAGCTGTAAAGGTAGAATTACCTTTATAATCATAAGTTGTAGTGCCTAGAGTCTGTCTAGAGAGTCTTAAACTAACATTTAAACTGAGTAAGCTAGATGAGGCTCCATAATATTCTGAAAAAGATGCTGTAGCTCCAGAAGATTTATTTATCATCTGTCTTATATCAGCATCATTTATAGATGCTTGAGTTCCAGAAGATCCTCCAGCCTCAATATGGATCTCATTTAGAGATATGGCTCCTGATGTTTGTAAAGCCATTTTATACTCCTCTTAATTCTTTAAGCTCTGCTTTAAGTTCTTTGATTGCCTCTACTAAAAGTCCAACTGTATTTTGATATTTCATTACATGAAGATCTGATAAGTTTTCTTCTTCTTCTGTTGAGGCATCAATTATTTCTACTAATTCAGGAACTACCTCTTTAACTTCTTGTGCAATGACTCCTATTTCTTTTTTTCCTGTAGAGTTCCTGGTGTACTCAACACCTCGCATAGCACAAACTTTTTCAAGAGCTGAGTCTATTGTCTTAATTTCAGATTTTAATCTTTTATCTGAATAGGCAGTTACATTCCCTGTGGCTGTTGCATTTCCTGAGTTATCTACTCTAAATGCCCAACCCCCACTTGTATTTAAAAAACCTTGAGTTGAATTAGTATCAACATAGATCCAACCTTTTTCAGTTCCACCAGAATTTTCTAGCCTTATACCTGTTACAGTTGTATCACTAGATCTTACATGCCAATAAACACTTCCTGACTTTGCGTAAAAATGCCTGGCTGGAGTTTCATTAACAAAAATTCCATTATCGACTCCAACTCGCATCCAATTATCTAAATGCATATATCCATTTGACTCAGTAGCAATTAATTTAGAATTTCCACCCCCAGCAGATGCATGAAATCCATCAACTGTATCAATATCATCAGAGGCAGTTATAAATCCAGCTCCATTAGTTAGTTGATTTGTATTTGTAACAGCAGTTGCCCCAGCAGATATGCCATCTAATTTTGTGCCATCTACAGATAGATCTCTGCCATCAACTGTGCCTGTAATAGCAATATTTCCTGTAAAAGTAGTTGTGCCATTTTCATTAAAAGAAACAAGAGATGCTGAGTCATCTGCTTTTCTTACATCAAAAATATTAGCCAAGACATTTAAAGATCCTGTTCCA
>VTLG01010677.1_pt1 | contig 15267 bp, 22 predicted proteins | sample 4694571 | NCBI WGS metagenome assembly VTLG01 (sample SAMN12604809, study PRJNA352737) | marine metagenome | biome: ENVO:00000447; feature: ENVO:00000209|ENVO:00000569|ENVO:01000036; material: ENVO:00002151; isolation source: viral sequences binned using virsorter ...
TTAACTGCCTCAAGTGCATCACCAAATTGTTTATAGGTGATGTTGTTTTGCCTTAGTAGGTTTGCTAACCCAAGGCATCCAAGTCCAACCTGCCTGTCGGTCTCCGAGGGGAGATATTCTCCAGAACTTCCAATGCCTGTTTTGCTATGGAGGTCGCACAAACTTCGCATACCTTCAACAAAACCTTTTGACACGTCGGTGATTTTACAGGAACCGAGATTAACGTGTTGGAGGAGGCAAGTTCCTCGTGATGGCAGGTAAACCTCAAGACAGACGTTCCCTCTGATTCTTTTTCCATTTTTATCGTACTTAGTTTTGTTTAACCATATATCACCTGACCTAATGCCATATATCACTGCATCCCTTGTTATTTGATTAGAGTTCTTCCATTTCTCGTCGTTGATGTTGACACATCTTTTGACCCATGGTAGTTCTGATCTAGGAGTAGTAATGAAGTCAATAATATCAGGATGATCCAAGTCCAAATGAAGAACGCACGCGCCATTGCGGTATGTCCCTCCACGTCTAAGAATTTCATTTAATGTTGAGTAGATTCTTCCGAAAGATACTGGTCCTGATGCAACAAGTTTGTCATTTCCCTTAATGCTTTCAGTTCCTTTGGGTCTAAGTTTCGACAAGTGGACTGCGACACCTGCTCCATTTCTGAGAGCATGTGATACAAATCTCCAGCTCGCTTCGATTCCATTCGGTCCCTCCATTGAGTCCCATACTGTGAAGACAGTACAGCTTACGGGTAGACGAGATTCTGGATTGTCTATCCAGCTCTGAACTCTTCCAGTTCTAGATATTAAATTTGTCATTAGACGAGATCAGTTAATGTAGGTGGTTTGTAATTTTTGCTCTTTAATACTTTTCCGTCTTCCCTGTAGATAGGCTTACCGCCTGCATCTAGTTTCGACATATTACTTTCATGGACTCGATGAAGAGCTTCATCTAAATCCCATCCCATATTTGCTGCATATTGATAGCAAACATATACGAGATCACTGAGTTCTTTTATAGCTTCCTCATGTAGGGAAAGGCTTTCTCTAAATAGCATTCCCTCTACTTCTAAGAATTCTTTAAACTCTTCAACGATCAAATTCCGTTGCATAGTCCGGACGTTCAAGGCTTTCGAGTTCTTCACACCGAATGCATTCCTGAATTCTTTTGCTTGTTCTAAATTCGACTTCATTTTGTAGGTAGTGGATGGCTTTTTTTAGATCGTCTATGTCGTCAAACTTATGACCTGCTCTACAGACATATTTGATTACGTTTCCGAGGTGGAAGTTTAGTTCTTGTTGACGAATAAAATCCCAGACTTGGATGGATCCACGCCTGTAATATTCGGGTCCATGGTCATTGGTGGTTTCGGCCATTTTGCTAGTAAGTTATTTAAACTATTGATCAATACAAAGTTTTGTTTTTGTAGTGCTAAGAAGACGGTTTTAATGTCTTCTATATCTGTCTCTGGGCTGTTTATACCGTCTTTTAATAGCCTTAACTTTAAATCTTGTTCAACTGTTAATGCAGTAATCGGCTGTGGGATTCCAGAGTACGGGTTCCCTTTTTTCGTGGTCATAATCCTCTGTAGTTAAGATCTTTGCTAAACGTGCATTCATAAGAGCAATCTCTTCTGATAAATCTTTTTCTTTAAAGGCATCTATAACTGTTTTCCAGCTATAACCATGCTCTTCAAATAAAGCAGTAGCTCTTTTAACTCCTATACCTGGGACACCTGAATATCCATCAGTATTATCTCCAGCCATAGTTTGAATAAGATGCCACTTAGCTCCCTCTTCTTTCGTGATTGTGAAAGCTTCATCGAAGTTATAAAGCATCCCTGGTATCTGTTTCATATCCTTATCAGGACTAATAATGATATTGCCAGGATTTTTTGTGGCATAAATTCCCATAGCATCATCAGCTTCTAACCAAGGCATTCGTATCACCTCAAACTCAGTCTTGAGTTTTTGTATAACACGTTTATACCCACAGGGTTTCTTCCGATTTCTATGTCCTTTGTAATCAGCTTGTATATCTTTTCTAAAGTTACAGCTGTCACTAAAGAACAGTATAAGATCGTCAAATGATCCAAACTTATTTTGAATACGTTTTAGTTCTCTTTTCACACAAGCATAAGCTTCACTGAAAGTAGAAGTAACAACTATTACGTCATCTCCAAAGTCGATCTCTGATTCTGCAGCTGCACAGCATTTATATACGGTGAAGTCTGCATCAATTAATAATTTCATAAGTTAGTGGACCTCAGACCAGTTCCTACCAGACTTAGCTTCAGCTGCTATAGGAACTCTGAGTTTGTAGTACTCACCTGCTTGAGCTGCAGATAATTCAAGTAGGAACTTGAGATCTTCTACATCCTCTTCCTTACATTCATATTGAAGTTCATCATGTACGAATGCTAGTTGGTGAGCAGTTGGTGGTAAGTTTTCATGTGTAATTTGTAGCCATTTCTTCGCGATAGTCGCGGCTGATCCCTGCAAGAGGAAATTTAATGCCTTATGTGGACTATCAACTAAAAGCTTTCTTCCGTCGATAGCCAAGATCGAGCCTGTAGCAGACCTCCTCTTAACAGCCGATAACAGCTCTGATAATCCAGGGATGGCTTGGATGAAGGCATCACGAATTTCTTTTCCTTTAGTTGCTGCCTTATTGTCTGATAATTGTTTGTCATAAGTTTTCCCTATACGTCTTGCTGATCCGCCATAAAGAAAGCAATAAGTTACTCCTTTAACAGCTCGTCTACTGATCCCAATTTTATCGGCATTGACTTGGTGAATGTCCCCGTTGAGGAGGATTTCTGCATAACGTCCTCCATCATATCTAGCGAGATAGTGCGCGAGCATCCTGAGTTCAATGCCACTAAGATCAGCCCCGCACATAACCATTCCAGGCGAGGCGGTAAATAGTTTTCTAAATTTTTCATCTGAGGGTACTTGTGCCAGATTTGGTTTTCGGTGACTTGCTCTAAATGTGTTTGTAGCAACTGAACAGTGATGGTGGATTCTATTAGACGTCGTACATAGCTTCAGCCATGCGTTCACGCCTACTGATATCATCCCTAAAGCCTTCTTCAGTTCCAGGCATCGAAGAAAATCCAGCGCAATATCCGTCCCAATGTCCTTCAAGATAATTTCGTCTACTACGGGCTTGCCGTTCGAGCTTATTGATAAGGGTGTCCATCCATAATGAGTAGTCAGTATCCATGCAATATGATCTCTTGATGTAGGGTTCAGCTCTTTAAGTCTGATGCTTTCAGCACCAGTAAAAAAGCCTTGGGTCCGATTATTTCGTTTAGGAGTAAATACTGATCCTGCAACGAAAGGATGCCTGTTTCGAAGTACTTGAGTAAGGTCTTCCAATTCTTTTCGGAGATCCGATTCAAGTTTCCATGCAGCGCGTTCATCAAAGTACCATCCATGTAACTCCTGTTGTGTAAGTATTTGTGCAACTGAGTGTTCTAACGCAACCCAGTCAGGTAAGGGTGAAAGTGGTCGCATAATTTCTTTGTTACTACAACGTCTTGTGCGCAATAATCCTCCATTTCTTGACTCCATTCACTCCAATCACTTGTCTTTCCAAACTCACCTTTATATTCACCTAACCTATATCCATAGGATTCAAGTGAATGTCTTCCGTAAAGCTGTAGTGGCATATATCTCCACTTGTGTTTATGGTCTAAGTCATAGATATGTGGGTGGTATAGACGTGATAGAAGAAGAGTGTCAACAATGCGAGAACGGGGAGTGAAATAGTTATATAGTTTGCTAATAGCTGGGATATCGAACCCAATAATATTGTGGCCGACGAGCGTATCTGCAACCAATAATCTACCAATCCCTTCTGAGATTGAGTACTTGTTATTTTTTTCATCGTTATAAGTGTCTATCTCATCAGTTTTAGAGTCGTATATCGCTAAGCAATGAATACGTGTTAAATCGTGCAGTAGACCATTGGTTTCAAGGTCAAACACGAGTGTCATTTCTTCATCCACTTATATGTCTTATCTACAAACTTGGCTTTCTTTTTTGCCGCCTCGCTGGGTGGCTCTGGTTTATTTAGTTTTGGTGGTTCCTTTGCGTGTGTATACCACGGATGCTCATACTCACTGTTTTCAAAAATCCGTGGTTTCGCTGGACCCGCGTAGAAAGGATGGTTCTTCAGTTTCATTCTCACTAAATCTGCAGTTGGATAAGTCATATGTAAGTGTGCAAGCTATGCCTGTTTCGCCTGAATAACGGTTTTTAAGGACTCTAAGAGTCGTATCGCTTCTTCCCTCTGTGGATTGTTGGTCTCGTTCAAGTCCAATGACCGCATCTGATATTTGAGAAATACTATGAGATCCCCTAAGTTGCGACAAGGATACGCGACCTCCCTCTTCATGGGATTTTCTGTCATTATTAGATCTTCTTAAGTGGCTAACTAGAAATAGGGTTATACCTGTACGTTCAACTAAACTCCTTAGCCTAGTCATTGTTTGATCTATCATGCGACGTTCATCGCCATCAAGACCACTAAGTAGTATGGATAAGTGATCTAGGAATATAACACGACACTCCAGTCCACTGGCAAGGTATTCGATCCGATTGTAAACCACGTCTGGATCAAAACTACCAAAGCCATCAAACATGTAGAGATTCCAATTAGCAATGGTATTAGAAAAATGTTCTTTGAGTTCTTCTTCACTGTGTTCTCCTATATGAAGTGCTTTACCTACAGCACTAGACATAAGTCCTAATGCTGTTTGTCTATTACTTGCTTCAAGGTCCAAGAACCCAACTCGTTCCCTTTTATTGAGGAGGTGAGTAGCAATACATTTAGTGATGCTTGATTTTCCCTGACCAGTTCCACTAGTAAACGTGATAAGTGATCCGTACCGTATCCCTCGTAATTTCTTGTTGAGTCCTTCGTATGGGTAGTCATGGTCTGATTCTTTCTGTGGGGTGGTGACTTCTTTCAATAGAGTTTTGGCATCTATGATTCCGTCAGGTTGGTATGGCTTGGCATCCCATATCGCTTTTCTTATTGCTTCTGCGTCATTCGCTTGCAGAGCTTCTGAAGCGTCTTTATAGGATTCGAGCCTTGCAATTTTAACCTTCCCTGGTGGTAGTACGCTTGCAGCATCTTCCGCTGCTTTTCTTCCAGCCTCATCTCCATCAAAGAAGAGAACAATCTCCGCATATCCTTGAAATAAATCGTATTGTTTTTGTATATCTTTCTTGGCTGATGCAGCTCCATGTGGGAGTGATACATGTGGCCAACCACTCATCGCTTCCCAACCAGATATAGCATCTAGCTCACCTTCATAAACAATGATGCGTTTGCCACTACTAGGAAACAAATGCTGACCAAAAAGAGTATCGGTAGATATGCCTTCATAATAAAAATCCTTTTGTTTGGTCTTTACTTTTGCTCCCTGAAGTATTCCGTCGCTTGTGAAATAATAGAAGCGTAGAAGTTCTCCGTCTCGAAAGACTTTATATTTCTGGTTTGTCTCTTCACTGATTCCTCTACGTTGCAGCCGTACGGCAGATCCTTTGAGTTGTACATTGGTAGACATTTTGTGATTGTGAATAATTTCTCCATTCCCAGGAGTACGGGTGTGACACACGTAGCAATAAGTGTGACCATCAGAGTAAAGAGAATTACCGTCTGATGAACCACACGAATCACAAGGCATATGTCTAACGTGTTCGCTCTCTATATGAGCCATTCCAGTGGTATGTTGTGCCAAACAGTCCAAGGTATATTGTGCTTCTCGCACCACTTAGCGTAAGTAGTTTTAGATCTCTTAGAGATCTTGTTATAAGGTGACTGAAAGACCATCCTTATATCTAAGTCAGGGTTCTGTTCTTTAACAGCTTTCATCTTTCTTCTATCCGCTGCATCCCAATACCCTTTTGTCTCTAGGTAAATACCATTAGGTAACAGGAAGTCAGGTGAATAATTATGTTGTATTTGATATGGAACCTTAGTTGGTTCATATTCATAATCAATTCCTAACTCACATAGAAGATCAGATACTTTCTCTTCTAGTTCAGACCTGAACATTAGAAGTCATCTTCTACTGAACATGGTGTACCTACTGCTTCTACGTTTGGTTCACCTGCTTTAAAGCCATTGGTTTTACCAAATAACTCAGCTACTCCAGCTTGATCTAAGTCTCCTGTATCTACTCCAGCACCTCCTTGAACCGTCACGATTTGTACTCCAGAGAGCTTCAGGGACGTTCCATACGAGATACCATCTCTTAATAGGTAAGGCTTCTGAATGAACCCTAGCTTGACCGTAGACCCTGCATAGACAGGAGTATTAGGATCAGTAATAGGAGTACCTTCTGTATCGACCACTGGTGGTCTTTTATCTTCAGCCCATGAGAATTTAATGATGTATTTTCCATCTGATACTTCCTCCCAAGGTTCTGGTTTTAATGAGGATCTCTTAGGGTTCTTGAGTTTAGACTCAGCCCACTTAAGACACTCAACTCTTTCTTCTTCTAGTTTATCAATCAAGTCTTGACCAACTATAGCTCTCAAGCTATAGCCGTATTGACTCGGCTTCATTACAGCTTGATATCCTTCTAAGACAACTGGCTCAGGGGTGACGTGGATATTTCTCATTACTTAGAAGCCTCGCTAGGTGTTAGTGCTTTAAGCTCTTTAGCAAGTGATTCTCTATACTCTGTAAGTTCGTTGATACGTGACTCAACGCTCTTTAATTGGTTCTCCTTAGCTTCTCTCTCTGCCTGTTGTAGTCTCTCTTCTGAGACAACAATCACACGTGTGGGAGCAAAAAAGCTATCAAATAATGATGTGTACATTTAACAAAAAAAGTAAGTGGATTCAATTACTGACTCAGGTTGTAGGTCGCCAATAATCGGTGGTTCAGTCGTTGCTCCTATCTGTTGAGCAAAGTCTGTTAAGTAGTCATGCTCTGCGAACAGGTGCATGTAAGTTTCTCTGACAATTCTGGATAGCTCACCCATGTCGGTAGCTCTACATAAAACACTATCGTGTATGAGAGCTATAGGATGATTAAAATTTAAAACTGCTAGGCATAACAGTGAAGCATCTAATGAATGTATTAGGTTTGGAGCTGTAGCAGCTTTGTGTCTTGCTTTATCAACTGTTTTGCTATCTCCAACTGCAACTCTCATGTTGCATCTACCTAATACTTGTAAGGTGATACGTTGCATCTCAGCTTTATATAGCTTCTGCCTAACAACAAAACCTGATGGAGTTTCCCATTCAAATTCTGTTTGATTATTTTTTAATGCTTCTTTAACTTGGTCTTCTATCCATTTCATTACTGCCATAGGTCCAGGCACAATAGTGTGCATTGAATCTCTAACAGCTTGGACAATAGTTGTTAGTGAATCTTTATCAATCTCTATACCCTTCTCCTTTAAAGCTTCTCTAATATATGACCTATTTGAGAATGGTTTTGCATTGTAGGGTATTGTCATAACTGTACGCTTGGTACATTTACGATCCCAGTAAGGAACTATATCTTGAGGTATATTTGATTTAGATTCTTCAGCTATTGATTTATAAGCATCACTTGGCTTATCTGTAGGTATTACATTAACAAGTTCAGCTGTTGATTTATCTTTAGCAAGACCTGCAAGTATCTGAAGACCGCTACATGTAGCGTCTATAGCCACTGGTAGACCAGTACTTATCCGATCTCTTTTAATTACACAGTGGTAGAACTCATCACATGCAGCCAAGAATTGCCAAGGTTCCTCAGCTCCCTCCCAATCAGGGAGATTACCTATTGGATCAGTAGCAACTCTCTCTATTAACCATTCATTCTCATATGTCCAGCTGAGACGATCATCAAGTGTCTCTTTATCTAGACCATAAGTTGTAGCTACTTGAAACCTTAACCATCTCTCAGCTTCATCATCCATAAATGATTCTTCATGGAATCTTAAGAGTGCTTTACCCCAGTCAGTATCTTGAGGTGTGAGGAAGGCAGGTATAGGGTAGATCCTTCCTCGATAATCAAAAGACCACGGAATATAGAACTTTTCTTTATTCTTAAAGCGTTCTACTGTTTCCATCGTCATCCTTGTACGACAGTTACGTTTAGGTTCTTGCTTCTGCTCATCCTCTGCTCTAGCAAACTCCCTTCTATACCTCTTCCTAGCTTCATAGTTCTCAGCTATATCAACTGGCTTAGGTGGGTGAGGATGTTGAACAATAGGTCTAAACTTTCCAACTGGTATACCTTGTCTCTCAAGTATTTCTGACACTTCTATGGTGAACGGGTTCAGGGTGTAAGCAACCTTTTGAATCTTGTTTAAGAAAGCAATAGGTTTTTCTCCCTGTATACGTGACGCACCGCCTCTTCTGACCATATCGTGACCCTTCATTACCTCGTTAAGCAAGTAACCACCTGGCTTTTCAGTTGACCAATCATTCGGCTCAATAAGCATTGGCCATGCAAGAGGACAGAATAATTCTGCATCGTGCATAACCTTGTCCTTTATCTGTTCAAACTCAGCTGTAGGCGTGATGTAATTATTAGTCTTTCTACCTACTCTTCTAGTTTCTCTTGTAAACCAACCACTTGTTTTGAGAATACAATCTAATAACCAGCCTCCTAGTTTGACTCTGTTTGAGCGGCCCCAAGGTTTCCACTCTTCAACATCACATCTATTCCATATGGTTTGAATCTTTTTAATCTTGTAAGCAGTACCAGTAGCACGATGCCAATAATTATCTTTAAGTACCTTTAATAAACCTGGAGCTGCCTTTTCGTAGTACCTCATTTGGCACTCTTGCTCTACTCCTTTACCTATGGCATCACATACATTTGTAATCTGATCACTTTCTTCTTTAAATGAAAAGACTTTATCAATCGTAATCTTACAGGCAATTGCAGCTGCAGCTAAAGGTTCAACATCAGATAAGTATTGCTTGATCTCTCTAAATGAGACTCCAATATCTCCTTCATGAATCCTTTTATTTGTCTCCTTAATACGATCAACAACTACAGGTAATAATTGGTCAATAGAAACAATTCCATATACAGAAGCTGATGCATATTCTTTCTCTTCTAATCGTTTTGTATTCTCTCTAAGTTTCTTTAATCCTTGAGCAATTGCATCACGTTCATGGTTAAGTTGCTCATCAATTTGAGCAGGTGTAGGCATTAGTTTAAATCATCAATAAGTTGTTCATCCATTAGTTTAATTAATTCATCCCTGTGTGGATGATTATCTACGTCCCTGATTAACTCAGCTAGACGTATCTGCTCTGTTCTTTTTTTCATGATTCTTTGGGTAAGGTGAAAGTTTGTGAATTCCTTCGTTGTCGCACACAACAAACTCATGTGTATCGACTAAGGCTTTGATCTTGTTCTCGGCAGCTCGCCTATACTTATACGCATATTCCTTTACCTTTCCTGTTCTAAGATTGGTAGCACGTATTACAGCATCATGACTACTTGGTAATAACCAATAAGCTATGTACGTTTGATAGAACACATCAAAAGGCATAGATGGGAATTGCTCATAATCTGTATCTGCGACCCCTTGCCAATTATTTGGGTAATACTTTTTTCTTTTCTTTTTCATATTCAATGTATGTCCTTTGATTGGTCATAGTCAGCACCTGTCCATTCCTGACGTGTGTCTTCTTCACTACAAGGAATAACGTCCTTGAGTTCTTCACCTACTAACCCAGCTAAATTGATAGCTCGGTAGCCTGCTTCGATGTTGTCGGCACCAAGAACGATGTATTCATTCTTATCAGTTAGCGCGACAAATCTCCTGAGTGGCATATCACACAGCCGCCGATGATTGTGAACCATAAGTTTTACTTAGTCCTTGTAAGTTTGCGTACTAGCTGTTTCGTTTTGGCCTTAGCTTGCCGTATCTTTTGAGGATTCCTCCTGCTTTTTTGTTTACGTTTAGTATCCGCGTCCTTGAACTTTAGTATAATATTCATCTAGTAGTTTACCCTTAAGTTTGCTAACGTCCTTGCATGTCATAGTGCATGAACTTGGACGCAGATTCTCATGGTTAAACCTACCGATGATATGTATTAGTTCTGCACTACTTAAATTCAATTAGCCTCCTTGATAATGTGTACATAAGGGATGTTGAATCCCTCATCCAACCCCATAGGGCTGGAGGAGAGAATCACTTTTGTTGATCTATCAACTGATCAAAGATGTCCTTGCAAGCAGCCAAGGAATCAGAGGGTTCTACCTCCATTTCTTGACAGTATTGGTAGTCATCCATGATGTAATGATACAATTCAGTGAATTGTTCATCATCGAGTTGATAGATTACTTGAGTAACTTGAGTCATAATTAATAAATAGGTGTGATGATTGTGAACATTAAGTATTACTTAGTCCATGTTATCCATGGCATTAACTAATACCTTACGTGTGTTACGTCCTAAGTTAACTATGTCCTTGATAAATAGGCGCATCTCAGTGACATGTATGTCCCATCGTGCGCGTATGTCCTTGATGTAACTTTGAGGTGAGATAAGTGTTGGCTTATCTAACTCACTAAGTAAACATCTATCCTGTAATGTGTTAGCTATCTCTATTAACTTAGACTTAGTAAGTTTGTCGTTAATAGATACATTGAGTGCATCCTTGTAGTTCATTTGTTTAATGTGATTGATAATTCTCCTTGATCATCTAAGTTGTTACGTTCTAGAATTGCACCAACTATTTCCCATAGTTGATGTATCTCTGAATCAGTAGCAAGCTCAGTGATAGAGTCCTTATAGTTCATGAATCAAAGTGAAATACAGCAAGATAAGTAATAACAATTGGTAGTGGAGCTAGTAGGAATATCATTCGAATACTCCATCAAGTTCATCACCTAATGCATCACTTTTATCTCTCCATGTATCCGAACACTGCTGATAATAATTCTCAGCTGTGTCCGCCATGTCTAGGAAGTCATCATTCATTGTTAACATTTAACCTCGCTCATTGCGAGGCAACGGTCCATGCGAGGATCGAACTCGCATTACTAGCGTGACAAGCTAGCGTACTAACCATTATACGAATGGACCAGTAAAGGACTTGCGTCCTTAAGATTGTATTGCATATATCTCATCGCTATCAACGACAGACATAGCAACAAGTTCAATGAATGACCAAGTAACATCATTCTTATAGCCAGTGATATTGTTAGAGTTGTGAGTCCACATCTCTTTAACAGTATCCTCACCTAAAGTATCAGTGATGTACTCAATCATTTCATCTTCATACTTATCAAAGAAAGAGAGAGTGTCCTTGTAATAGATGTGATCGTGTGCCACACCTGATACACAGCCATGCTCTACAATTTCCTTGCATGTTTCATAATCGTAAGTGTCCTTGATTACATCAAATGCACTACGAGTACTGATTGTTTGCATGATGATAATTAATAAGTGAACATTTACCCAGAGGGTAAGAGCTAGGCAGGGACTTGAACCCTGCTGTAGTCCTTGACTACTAGCTTATTTGTTTATACAAATGATGGTAACTGAGGCTCAAGGCAGTTGAAGTTAGTGATACCTTTATCAATAACTCTGTTTGCCTTGAGGCAGTTGTTGTTAACCCAGAAACCCAAGCTGGTATCAGGGTTAAACAATACATTTGCTATTGCTCTAGCTGATACATTCTCATACTCATACTCGTAGCTGCCTTGAAATATAACTCTTGCTTTCCTTGCAAGAAGGTCAACCTTGAGTGATTCAATAGCAGTTGATGTACGAGTTGGAACTGTGATAAACATAATGAATGAAGTTAAGTGAACAATTCAGGGTTAAATCCCTGATACCTGACTGAGGAGTTGAACCTCAGCTAATACCCATCAGGTTAGGCTCCATTTGTGTAGGAACCCATGAAGCAGCGGCCATACTTGACCTCAGCGTATCCAAATACTTCAGATAAAGAAAGGCATAAACCCCAGCACTCGTCTAAGGTTTTGAATGTCCTATTCTCTGAAGGATTAGATGGACAGTTAACTGTGTAATAAAACATGATAATATAATTGAACAATGAAAGAGTGAGGCTTCGAACCTCAGCATCACGCTATACTTGATACTCTTCCCAGTATTCCTGAAGCTCGTCAGGATCTGTGATAGTCTCGGAGTCTACGTAGTAGTGATCACCGAGTCCAGAGGAACTTGGCCATCCACGTCCTTGTAAGGACTGGAGAGCAGCGGTTACAGCTGGATCAGCAGCGGCCTTGTCATTGACAAGAGCAGCACCGTTGAACATTGGAAACAATGTTAATTGCATAATGAAATAAGTAAACAAAACCCAGTCGTGGACTTGAACCTCGATGCATTCCTTAATGCTGGGTCGTTCATTCATGTTTAGCCTACAACTTCGTTGGCATCTCCTGAGGGCTTCGTTAGTCAGCTACTCAACGGAGTTGATCGTCGGCAAGTTATTCAGTTTTCGAGATTCGGTGAGAGCTGGTTGAAGGGACACCACCAGAAAGTTCTCTTAGTTGATTCTGATTGAATCTTGAGAACTCTCTCACCCTCTAACGAGAGTTCGAAAGATCTCAATCTTCAAGAATCAATCTACATGATCCAGATCCACAAGTCAAGCGATGTTGTGTGTCGATTTGCTGACATTACCATATTATCTGCTGAAATGGCAGTGATAGCAATGGATATTAGCATAGCTTATCAATCAGTTGGTTAATGATTAGCGAAGCTACGGGTCGCGCACAGATCGCACGACATACACGACGCGAGTGAACCAACTACCGCGCGCTGGCCCACGCTCCCGCGAAGATAGAACCCCGCACATACGTTGCATAACTGCCTCTAACACAGTTACGCAGGGTACCAAATCCACTGGTACCACTGCACTGCTAGCCCTGTCCAACACGATTGGACACGGTTTGGACACAACACGCGATCCAACTACCGCGCCCGCGTACCCCCACGGGGGGATTTCCGCCCCTCCCTATAAGGAATTGACCTCAGAAATTTATGTTGAATTTTCAGGGAAGATAAAAAGGAAATAATAAATTAAAAGAATTAAAAAACATACACCAGGTATTAACCAACTCACTCTTCCCAATCTTTTTTAAACTGCTCTAATCCCTTATCTGTAAGTACATGTTTAGCCATACTATCAAAGACTTTTGGAGGAATTGTACATATATCAGCACCTACTCCAAAAGCCACACCTACTGATTGAGCATCTCTTAAAGACGCTGCCAACACTTTAGTCTCAACTAAGTTTTTAGCAAATAAATTACATATATCATTTACCAATTTAACCCCATCAAGACTATTATCATCCAAACGTCCAATAAAGGGTGAGACATATGTTGCACCTGCTAAGGAGCATAGTATTGCTTGACTCACACTAAACACGAGAGTCATATTCACACGAAGGCTTAAATTAGATAGATATTTACAAGCTTTAAGACCATCTAACGTACAAGGAAGTTTTATAGTAGCTACATTACCGTAATTCTCTTGAATAGTCATAGCATGTCTAACCAATTCTCTTGAATCATCACCCATGACTTCAATACTTAGATCATCAATACCAAGTTCAATAATATCTCTATAAACCTTCCAAGGATCTCTACCACTCTTATTAATCAGAGTTGGGTTAGTAGTAACACCTGAAATAAGACCAGAAGTCAAACGATCTTCTATATCTTTAACTTCAGCTGTATCAAGAAATAACTTCATAAATTGCGTTATAGGTGGATGGGAATTGTGTTTTAATTAATTGTTTACAAGCTTCTGCTATATCCATATGTTCTTTTTGTGTACCATTAGCTGTTCTAAGATCTACATAATGAATCCAAGATCTCAACGTACCATTCATATATAGACGTGTAGGAGACCCCATAGGCAACACTTCTCTAGCACATTCTTTAGCTATACCAGCAGCCAACATATTCTGATAAAGTTTAAAGGTATGAATATAATTAGTTTTAATAATTTCTTGTATATTCATAGTATCAATTGATGTTGGGTCATCAATACTATTCTGTCTATTTCTAGGATCTTGAAGTCGGAGTTGAGGGGGTGAAGGAAGTTCTAATTCTTCTACGCTAGCATATCTCTGACTAAACTCTTGAAAGCTAAAGGATCTATGTCTAAGTATCTGAGCAGATATAGACCTAGTAGTATTTATCTCTACACACATATTCACCATCTCAAAGGGAGACCAATGTTTATGAGATATAAGATATTTAATTAGTTTAGAGCTATTTGGGTTTGATTGATTAGTAGGGTTAGACACTCTAGCCATATAGGCTATTAATTCATCACCATCTTTAGTGGAATGAACAAGAGTTACTTTACTCATATCTTTCATCAAGAACTTCATTAATAAGTTCTTTTAATTCTTGTCTAAGTTTAGGTTCTATCATTGGTATATATTTAACTGCCATCGGTTTGTGTTGTTTAGGTACTCCCATACTTTTACCTGGGAGACTCATACCTTGTGTATCCAAAATAATTCAATGTGGTGGTAAGTTTTGATTAACTAATTTCCAATCTTTACCATAGAATCTATCTAACATATTCAAATGACGAGCATTAGGATTAGGTTTAAAAGATTTAGTAGTAGATGGAAGGTTAAGGTTAAGTTCTAATTGTTTAGTAGGTATATAGAATGTATCTTCTTTACCTTTTCTCTTTACTACTACATAAGTTGTAGAGTCAGGACGTCTATAGGTAAAGTCTCCTTCATGAGGACTAAGTAGTTTCATCTCTACTATCTTATCTTTCTTATCTATATACATATTATATATGATATACGTATTACGTTAGTTAGAGTAAGTTGAGAGAGGTGTTATAAGTATCTCGGAACCTCTGTCGAGATATGTATAAGAGGAAGAGGTTTTATGTCTTCCCCTTGAGGGACGAGTCCACCCTTCTCCTCCCTGTATACGTGACGCACCGCTCTAAACCCAGGTAGGGACTGAGGAGTTATTGTTGTCTATTAAGTTAGCTTTGTCTCTTTGTTCTTTATTCATTCCAAGGACCATATGATTAGCAGAAGCTGTAGGATTGTCTATGAATTCAGCTAACATAGCATTCCATTCATCACGTTTACGTTGTTTAGTTGTCTCATGAGCTGATATAGACATAGCATCTGTGTAATATTTAACACCTTGAGCTAAACAGTCTAATCTGTCATCATGTTTAACTGCACCTTTCTCTCTACACATTCTAGACATTTGGTAGAAGAGCATATACATGAGTCTTTTCTCTGGAGCTTCATCAGGATTAGA
>VTLG01001251.1_pt1 | contig 15266 bp, 25 predicted proteins | sample 4694571 | NCBI WGS metagenome assembly VTLG01 (sample SAMN12604809, study PRJNA352737) | marine metagenome | biome: ENVO:00000447; feature: ENVO:00000209|ENVO:00000569|ENVO:01000036; material: ENVO:00002151; isolation source: viral sequences binned using virsorter ...
TCTCTTCTGCTGTAAATGCTGAAGCCAATCGAGGCAAGGCAGCAGGATTATACATAGACAGAAAAATAATAAAAACTGGGAAACTAGAAGATATGTCAGAACAAGAGTTAGAAGCAAAAATGAAACAGCTTTTAACCGACTACGGACAGATAATTGATGTGACTCCATCTAAAGTTTCTGAATCTTCTTCACCCAAGCCCGAGGAATCATCGTCCGATCCCCAAAACTAAAACTACCATCATCTTCTCTGTCGTAAGACGCAAATAGTTTTACAGAGTTTTTATCTTTTGAATACAACCAACCTTCATTTACAGGTCGTGCTAACTTCATCTTATCAAACTCTTTGTCATTAGCCCAGCCCGAGTCGCTCACGCAGTCGATCCACTCCACCCGGACTTTAGGATAAGGTATGTCGGGAGTTATTGAGGCTATTGCTTTTCGTCTTTTCCTAGGCATATAAGTTTATATCACAGATTTTTTTATTTAAAATATGCATTCGCGCGCGTGAACCGAAATTTGATGGTACATTAAAAAGTGTACCAAAAATAAAAAGTGTACTAAAAAGTGTACCATAAAACGCTATATTTTATGCTGAAAAACAGTCAAAAGTACACTTGGACACTTTTTTTCGGAGATAAAAAAATATTTTTTGTAATCTGTCACAGAATCTTATAGTACGTTTTTATCTGCCACATTCTTGCCATAATGTAGCTCCATTACTGCCAACTTATCCTCAGCACCAGATATCTTAGCTAACAACTTATCTACCTCACCTGTAATATCAGGATGTTCAGGTATAATAAGTTCTTGGTCGCTATAGCATTTGATCTTGTATTTTGCATCTTCGATCTCTGCCTCGTATCTCTTCTTTAGAACCATTCTAATCTGATTGTTCATCATTATCCTCCATTTCTCTCATTTCTATATAGCCATCTTCGTCTTCATACATTACCCATTGAGTCTCACCATCATAGTAATACCCATGTATTCTACCTTTACGCTCCATTAAAAAAATCCTCCGGGTTCATTGGTTTTACTTTCTCCTTTTCATCAAAAATTAGGTCATGATACATGTCTAATCTTTTCAAAAACTTATGTTTATATTGCCTTAATTCTGCCCCACTTACGACAAATTCTTGATAATATAGGTCAGGCGTGCATACCATGATAACTCCCTGCTCGATTCTTGACTGGTGCACGTAGTCATGGGCCATGGCGTATGCTGCGATTTGCAGATAATAATCTTCGATCCATTCTTTCTTCTTCGGACGATTAGCTTGCTTGAAGTCAACAATAGTTTCACGACCATTGTGTAGACAGACAAGGTCTGTCGAGCCTGCGTATAGACCCGGATAATATAACGTAACTTCGGAACCATACCACTCTTCCACAGGTGTAAGACCCACATCAATAACTTTTTCGGCCATGGCTTTCGCCTCTTGTCCGAGTGCTGTAAGATCGTCGTAGCCAGTTCCGAGTATATAGTGCTCCAAGAATTTGTGCATAGCTGTCCCCCGATTACTAGATAGGTTTTTGATTCGCTCTGCTTCTGCTTCACCGACTTTTTCCTTCCAATCTTTTATGAATTTTTGATCTTTGGTCTTGCCCAATATAGTAGTTACACTAGGAAGTCTAGCACCATTTACATCATAGAGCCGTGTTCCGTGGTCCTCGATCCGTGAGGCATCGACATAGGTATACTTCTCGCTGTGTTTGATAGGTCGACCAATGTTATGGTATTCTTGTATGTCTTCGTCACTCATCATATGACCATGACCTCTGACTCGGTTTCAATCCATACTTTCGCACCACAAGACAATGGTTTATCCGGACTATAAATAACTTTACTAGGTCCTTTGATCTTGACCTCATGAGCATACGTATTAGACTTAGACGTCTTGACCGTGATGACTGGTTCTTTTAAATTATGTTTAAGATTACTTCTAATCTTGTGTTGATTGACATGTATTCTAGTTTTCATTCTAAGTCGTCAAACCTCCTTTTCGATCGGTGTATTTCTTTATAAACCTTTCTTAATATTAAAAAGGCTACACCAGCCCCGATCGATAGAGCGATGACTCCTACAAATAACATACCTAGTGCTTGTCCCGGTGTCATTTCTTTTTATTTTTCAAATGTTTAGGAGCAAACTCCACTATATTATTTAAGGGTGCTGAGTCATGAAAGTTACCACTAACACTTATTCTAGTACAATCAGACATATATGGTGCTACCCAATGTTTTAACCATGCAGGAAAAATAAACATATCTCCCTGCTCCGGAAAGAAAGATTGATAGGTTACACAATCTCTAGGTCCATCACCATAAACAAATTGTATGCCTCCTGGTCCACAGCTCTTACCTTTGTATGCTTGTTGTTCTTTTTTTAATTCATCAGGTATTTGTAAATATATTACAAAAGACAATTTACCATCGTGATCGTGTGGTGGATTATATTCATTCGCTTTTTGATGATTTATCCATAATGCACTTAATACATACTCTGGTTTCTTCTCATATTTTTTCATTGTAAACTTTTCATACATCTGATCATACACTCCAAGATACATAGACAATATAGGTAAAAGTTTTTCTTTTGACTTAGCATTGTACCCTGTTTCGTGTTCCAAGATTCCTGCTAATTTATTTCTATAATCCTCAGTATTGTTTTTAGATTCTTCTAAAAACTTTTTTATATACTCATCCTCCATTTTTAATTTAATAATACAAGGACCCCAATTGAAAGTTGTTACTGGTATTTTTTTCTGATCACTCATAATTTTTTCTTTAACTCCTCTAAATATTCGTCGTTTTCTTTCTGTTGTTTGTCTTTAATTATTTTAGCTTGTTTACGCCAAGCCCAACTATTAATCTCACCGGACCAACTCATTACCCACAGATAAAATTTTAACATCATTCTAAACTCATCGCCTCCTTATACTCTTGTAAACTAACAACTTTTCCATTCATCAGTTTACCATTATCAGCGTAGTGTTCAAGTATCTGGTTAATCTTCGGTAGTTTAGTATGCGCCCAAGGCCATATCAATGTGCAAACATAATATGCGTCTCTAAACGTACATCGCCATTTGTATTGTTTTAAATAAGGTGTTCCATCTTTACGCAAACCTTTACGTGGTTTGTGGTTGAAGGTTCCGCATCCTAACACTTCGTGCACCCACATAATCACAGATTTATCCGTCATGGTTATCTCCATACTAATACGCCATGCATTGGCATATCTGTAACCTGGTTTACCCTTGTGTTTCTTTTTCTTCTCTTTGACTTTCTTGTAGTAGATACTACCCTCACCATCAAAGAGTCCTGCAATATATGCTCTATCTGTTTCTGGAATCATCAAACGCCCGCTTTCCGTGCACGTACTAGCGGGTCGCCAAAGGCTCGAATACTCAGGGTAGTGTTTAGCATCCCGATCTGTAACCTCCAGAGGTGTTTAGCGCTTGGCAATTTTTTTTCACCTGGAGCTCGTCCTTTTCTATATTTAAATTTTGTTTTATCACCCATCTAACCGTTGCTGTTGTGGGATCAAACCCATCAAACTCAAGTTTAGTGCAATGTGTTAGAAGGGCCGTCATCGATAAGATTATCAGTAACTTCTTCATAAAATTCTCCTTCCGAATCGCAGTCCCAACATTGATGAACTTCGCTTCTATCTCTAAAATCTACACTTGGGTCACCATCAAGTTTTGCAACTCTGACATACCCGTTGCCGTGGCACGTTTCACAAATGTGGACTTTTATTCTACCTTTTTTTAATTTTGCCATTTAACTTCTTCACTTTCTCGTTTGCAATTGATTCTATTGTTTTAGCAATAGACAATTTAGCATCAGGCAATAATACCTTTGATAACTTATCTAAAGTAGCGTATGTTTCTTTTGTTAGTGAAACATTTTTGTATTTTGACATATCAGTCATGTTTGTTTCCTTTCATTTTAATAACCGATATATAGATGATATTATAGGATTGTCAAGTATGAAATTTGTTTTAGCATTAATTCTTTGTTCGCAAACGCAACAAATATGTATGCCGCCTCATCAATGGCCTGAACTATTTAATAGCCAGTATGATTGCTTGATGTTTGGGTATAAAGAATCAGAGAAAAAAATGAAAGAAATTGGCAGAAAAGAAGTCAATGAACATAGCATGTTTATTAGGTTTACCTGCACACCACAGAACACAATTTGACAATATGGCAGAATTGTGGTAATGGGAGATATCTTCTCACCATTACCTACCCTTTCACTCTCTCTTTAGGGTAGGTGTATCATCTACACATACAACCAATAAGTGCACTACCATCACTCATGATGTGCAAGTTTAGTGTATCAACATAACCAGTTAGCTTTAATCTAAGTATGTCACACAGATCAAAACAATTGATTTCACTTATTAATTCTATTCCCTCTAACATCTTTTTTGTTACAGGGATAAGTTGATACAGGCCGTCGTTTAGTATAATTAGATCCATCGTGTACCTTCGTTCCATGATTTAAAACACTTTTTAATCCAGATGCTTTCATAGTCATATCAACACCATAAGACTTCCATGCTTTCTTCATTAGATTTAACTCTAGCAATAAATGAGACCATTGTCCTTGCAAAGCACCATTTACTTTTATTGTTATTATTTTTTCTTTCATGACTATAGGATAATCATTTAAGATTATTTGTCAACTATTGTTTTCTCCCCTGTCGGTTGTAGGGCTTATGCGATCTTTTCTTGTGTTTATTGAGGTTTTTTGTATGTCTTCTCGGACGTTTACGAGGTTTTGGTCTTGGTACGAAATTTGTAAATTTACGCTTCGCCATTAAAATATTCGTCTACTTTTGATTTTAATGAGTTTTTAGTTAGGTGTGGTATATAACTTATAACACCATTTACTTTTTGTTCTAAGTCAGAGCCACATGTTAAACATCTAAAATATTGTTTGGTTATACCCACTAATGGTGTGTACTCATCACACGTAGGGCAGATACCATTAACTATCTCTGCTGTTATTTTGAAATTTTTTCCTGTCATAAATCTTCTTAGATCGTACCACACGCTGATGATAACGTCTATCTTTTAATTCTTTTGCGACCTTATTTGAGGTGGAGTTTTTTGATTGATTTTTCACCCATATATACTTCTGTTTCTGCCTCACTACGTATACACTTGTAAGACACGTTAGGATTAAACTCTCTTTCTGCTATACGACGAGCGCGAAGGCACGCAGCCATGCTTTCTTGAATACGATGCTCCTTGATCTCTCCGTCCCAAAACATAAGTAAAGCTACGACAACTTCTATCATTTATTACCGCCGTTTGTATATTTAAATTCTCTGTTTTGATCTTTTAATCTTTCAATATCTGTAAGAACTTTATCCATTTGTCCTCGTAAAAATTCTATATTTACTTTGTTCAACGCCATGTTTTCAATGTGTTTATTTAGTTTATCCGTGGTCTTATAAAGATCTTCGATCATCATAAATTGTTCGCTATCTGCAGGAAGCGCTCCAAGTTGGCCCCGTGGCCATTTTATTCTAAACTCTGTATTCTCTGATAGATCTTTTTGCATTAACTCTATTTTTGTTGAGTGTGCATTTAGTGTTTCATGTAAACCAAAATAAGCCCAGGTGCCGATTGCTACGAGCGCGATCAAACTAGCAACCGTCTTCATAGGCATTTGCACGGCAGCTTCTTCAGATATATTTAAAGGTTTTTTACTCATGTTTTGGTTTTGGTAGCGGGATTATATAATCTTTTGGATCAACTTGCAACGGCTGCTGTGGTCGTACAAAAACCGCTAGTAAACATAACAAAATTATAAGTATTGCTGTGAACCTGTAGTCCATAACAACCCCCAATCATTTAATTAGGCCAAAACCAACTTTTGATTTTTTTCCAAATTTTTTTAATCATTTTTCTTTTCCTCTATTTCATAGAAGAACTTGTCGGTATCTTCTGTCCGCCACGCTCTACTATCTTCTACGTTCCACTCAGAGGTCTGCACTTTCCAATCAGGAGTCTCATCTTTCACCGTGAAAGAAGGTATATCCCATATACATCTATTGTTTGGTTGTGCTGCAAAATTGCCATCATCGAGAGCAATAATGTGAGCGCACTTGTGCTCGTGCGGAATCTCTGAATGATCAGTGTCGAGTATATTAGGTTCTGGATGTGCAAAGTCAATAGTAAATAAATATTTTCCTGGATGCCATTTTTTATCTTTTCCGATATACTTACCGGCTTGTGATTCTAAAATGTCCCAAGAATGAACAGAAGGATAATAGCTAAAACAATTCCAGAGCTGTAGTTCATCAAGTCTTCGTATGGGTACATCTTCGGGTTTAAATCCTCTTTGAATAAACGCTGTAATAGGTAGTCTATAGAAGATCGCACCATTTTCCATAATAGCATGAAATAAAATGCTACGACCTGTAAGAGCACTAATACCAAAGACAATGCAGTCTTCAACTTCTCCGTGGTGTTTTTTGAGATCATATAAATACTCTCTTCTTATTTGTGCATAAGTCGGTGGTATGTTTGCATTTAAATAAGCCATATATCATTTAATATTACCCCAGTTTGTGCCTGACTCATAGTCTACTTTGTTTGGCACTTCAAGAGCAACAGCCCCTTCCATAATTTCTTTTATCTTATCAGCATGTTCTGCAGATTCAACTGATATATCAAGTTCATCATGCACTTGTATATGTGGTGTGATGCCTTCTTTATGTAGATCTATCATTGCTTTTTTAGTCATGTCAGCAGCTGATCCTTGTATTAATCTATTCAAAGCTTTATACGTGTATGCCCTTCTAATCCCTGGTCCGTGTTCCGCGAGTGCTGCATCGTGTGGTAATGGTTTGTGGATACCAAACTGATTAGGCTCCCATAAATGAAACCTACACAATCTACCAAGTAAAGTTCTTATACGACCTCTGTCCTGTGCTCTAGACATAACACTATCCATTAATTGTTTCACAAATGGTACACGTGAATGATATTGTCTAAATAGTTCTTGTGCTTTTTCTTTATTAACACCTAACTCTGCTTGTAATTTATTTTTACCCATACCATAAAACAAACCTAGATTAATTGTCTTCGCTTGTTCTCTTGGTATGTTAGCCATTTCAGCTACAATTTTATGAAAATCTGCATCACCATCATTGTATGCATCTAATACATCATTGACTGCATACATATTCTGTAATGCAGCATAGTGAACTACAAGACGTGGCTCTTGTTGTGAGTAGTCAAACACACCCCACTTACAATCTTGTTCTGGTATAAACAATGATCTAATCATTGGTCCAAGTTCCTTGTTACGTGCAGGAATCTGCTGTAAGTTTGGATTAGCATAACTAAATCTACCAGTCACGGTCCCACCACTATCAGATCGAAGTTGGTTTATTTCAGCGTATATTCGTCCTAGATGTTCGTGTTTAATTATGGTATCAATAAATGTTGTATGTGCTTTGTTTATTTCTCTTGCACGTGCAATCTTTTGAACTATTGGGTGAGGATGGTTTTGTAAAAAGTTTTTAGTAAATGATGGAGAATTTGTTTTTTCAGTTCGGTCAAATGGTAGGTGCAGTTTTTCAAAGACTTGCGCAATGGAACGTGCAGCCCATATTTGAGTGTCTACTCCTGTTTCTTTTTTTACTATGTGTAGGCATTCTTTTTCTTCTGTTAATAATTTCTGTTTCAATTCGTATGCTGCTTGGGTATCTACACGAACGCCTAAAAAACGCATATCAACGAGGCAAGGAAATAGTTCAGTCTCTAATTTAAATATATCTTCTATATCTTGATTAATAATTTCTTTCTTCATTTCTTGCCAGAGATCTAATGTTAATTGTGCATCTGCTTCAGCGTACGCACCGACATACATAGCAGGTAGTTTATACATCTCTGATTTAGCATCTATGCCCCATTCCTTTGCTGTTTCCGCTAATACAGCCTCATTTTTGCCTCTTCCAACATAATCACGACCCAAACTACCTAAATCATAACGAAAGCGATTCTCGTCCACGAGAGAGCCAGCAATCATGGTATCTATTATACGACCTTGTATTTCATACCTTTCAGCCCTTAAAAAACATACATCATACATAGCGTTATGAAATATCTTATCTGCAGGTGTTTTTAATACATCTTGTAACCATCTTGTGACCATTCCATGGTCCATGTTACCACCACCTTCGTGACGTATCGGATAGTATCCTGCCCAATCATGCACAGCCACAGCTATACCTACAATGTGTCCTCTACTTGTTACAGATCCAGAGCCCATAGTTTTTAAATCAGGATCTTTTGTTTCTAAGTCAATCGCTATTTCATCGTACTTAGATAAATTAGGAAACTCTGTTGGTGGTAGCCACTCTACCTGTGGACTAAATATTGGTTTTTGTATCATGAGTAATCTCTCTCTAATATCATTTCTAAATAGTGTATTGCTTTCTTAATATCCTCTTCCTTCCCTTTTGACTGATGTCGACAGATGTATTTTATAGCATTCCCCTCCGCGAAAAGCAACTTATTCTCGTTTATAAACTCTGCGGGCTGAATCTTAAACGATCGATAATGTTTTCCGCCAACCTGGTCCTCTAGTGAATTGTATGTTGTTCCCTTAAATATATCTTTGTTTGTCATAAATCATATCCTTTGTTATCTTGTTGTGGTCTAATAATATGTAGATGTTCCTTGGTCCTTGTTGCACCAACATAGAATAATCTATTCTCATCATCTGGATTTCTTTCGTAACCTTTCATTGTATTAAAACTAAGATCAGTGAGCAACACAACATTTTCTGCTTCACCACCTTTTGCACCATGTATTGTAGACAAAGTTATTCTTGGTGCTTCGTTTAATTTTTCTCCTCTTCTTCTCATTTGTTTTAAATAATTAACTTCTCTTTTTGATGCTGCATCAAAAGCTTCGTACCAAACTTTATCAACACTTAAACCATAATCCTTTTTTAATTGATCTATTCCATAGAAAGATTCTTTAACCATACCTTTCATTTTTTTATTATCCCAAGAACTAACGTAAGAAGATATTTTTTCTAATTGGTTATAATTTAATAATTGACCTTGACGTAAATGCTCCCAATCTAAAGCTGCTGAGTGTAAGGTATGTTCTTTTTGTTTTCTAAATTTATTATTATAATAATAACCATTTTCATAAAGTGTTGGTTCTAACTTATCTAACATGTATTTAGTTCTAGCTAGAACCAACCATTCGCCCGATGACATGTTGATGTCTTCAAAGTCATCATACCTAGAAAGAGAGCCTTCGTGAATTTTTGGATTCCAAGATTTATTTATTCTATTTTTAATTTTATTTATAATACCCATAGCAAGTCCATGCACCTTTGCAGGTATTCGATACGATTGTTGCAAGGGCAGCATTTGTCCCTCTTGCGCTATGAAAGAGTCTACGTCTGCCCCTGCCCATCTAAATATTGCCTGGTCATCGTCCCCTGCAATAAAAGAATCTGTTGTCTTTTGCCAAATAGCTTTTGCCATATCCCATTGCATTCTTGATAAGTCTTGTGCTTCATCTATAAATACAACATCAAACTTTGGCACTGCCACATTTGATTTTGTAAATTCTAATATCATGTCATTAAAGTCTATAAGATTGTGTTCTTTCTTATATCGTTGTAGTTCGTTTGATATAATTTTTAATTTATCTAATTCTAAATCTTGATTGTGCTCGTTTAAATTATATTGTTGCTCTGCTGTTATACCTTTTAATATTGCAAGGTTTACTATTCGTAAGTATTCACTATCTGATGTAAAAATTCCATTGTGGTCGTTTTCATAATCTGCATAATTTATTTCTTCTTTTACTCTTTTACCAAAATCTTGATAGTGTCTACGTTGCATAACATTTTCTTTTTTTATTCCTAATCTTCTAAATGCTAATGAGTGTAGCGTTCTAAAGTATGGTAAGTCATCTTCTGTTAAATTAAATTTATTTATTGCTCTATCTCTTGCTTCGTATGCAGCTTTCTGTGTAAATGCAAAATATCCTACTTTATCAGGATCTGTATTTTTTAAATAATCATCTACTTTATTTAACAACGTTGTTGTTTTACCTGTGCCTGGTGGTCCTAATACTATTGTTTTCATTTAAAATTTGGTCCCTCTAAAAAGAAAGTCAAACTTTTTCTTTCTCCTTCTATCACTGGTTCTACTTTGTGAAGTAAGTTTGATCTAAACATAACCATGTTTCCTGGTTTACTTAACTCTTTTATATGAAAAGCTTGACTTCCGCACATTAAAATAAACCTTCCTCCCTCATATTTTTTTTCTGAAATATTTATCAAAACAGTAAATTTAATATCACATGTAAAATCATCGTTAGAATCTACATGCCAATCATACTCACCTTTGTTTTTACTTGAGTAAGTGTTTTGACGTATATTTTGATTTTCATTAAAATTAAATAGGTCATAATAAAAATTATTTTTATTTGATTCATAACAATATTCAATTGCATTATTTAAATAAGGTTTTATCTTTTTGTAGGGGAAAAAAATTACTTGAGATGTTTTCTTAACGTTAGCTGGTAGATCTTTATCAGCCACAGGTTCACATTTGTTTATATCTTTTATCATATCTTGAGTAATAATTTTTTCCCACCACCAATAATAATGTTTTGTTTTCATTAATATGGTGTCTCCTCTTTTAATTGTTTTTGTTTGTATTCCTCTGTTTTCTTTTCAAACTCTTCTACCACGTACACAGATAATTTATTTTTACCTATTCGTTTATCTACACAACCACATTTTTCTCTTAACATTTCAGCTGTTCTTGAATACCCAAGATCCCAACGTTTACGCATTAAATGATTGTGATAAAATTTATCAAACACAAAGTGGTGATAGCCATTATTAGTCCATGTTCCACCTCTTGGTAAATCTTCTTTAGAATCTAATTGTGTTCTGTTTAAACAATACTCTTGTAAATGATTCTGTAATTGATCCTCTGTACGTAGACCTGCTGCAGGTTCCGTAACTTCAGCACCTTGTAAAAGTATATTAGTTATATGTACCCAATCTTTTTCTTTTAATGTAGGTGGTCTATTTTTTAATTGCACCATACATGCTTCTTGAAATAAACTTTGTTGTCGTAAGTGTTTTACACTCTCTAGTTTTAATCTATCTCCATCTACATTAAGATAATAATATGGATCTTCAAGATCTATTACCTGTAAATCTGTTAGATTTGGAAATAACACCTCTTGACCAATACCAAATTTTCTTGATCTACATAGTGTTTTATCACATAAACTACACATGGGTTGATCATTACATTTATATCCCCAATCTTTTTTATCATGTTGTTTAATAACAATATCAACTTCTGAATCTGCTAAAGGATGTTCCATAGCTGTTTCATTAAACACATTTAATTTAGACTTCCAACCATCCGGCCATTTTTGTTTTGCGTATACACCATAGTGAAACAGAGCATTATTTCTACCACCCTCACCTATTTTATTTTCTGACATTAACTCAATGCACGGTGGTCCATCAGAATATTTTGTTTCAGGTCTTTTAACTTCTATTGTGTTTATATCATCTTGTTTATGTCTTTCTTGTAATAGAAAAAAATCATCCAGTGTAGCACCACTGCCATCATCTTTAAATGCATATCGAACAGAATTTTTATAATTAAAGTATGGTAAATTAAGAAAGTTTCCTGTATCATCTTGCGATTTTAATTCTGTTTGTTTTGGAAAAACTTCTGAGTTACCATAACCTAACACAGCCCTTATCTGCACTAACTTATCTCTCATTATTTTTGCCGACACATAATTTTTTGTAAACAAAAATACATGTGCTCCACCGGACTTTGATCTACAAACAATCAAAGGTAATTTCATATTTGTTATTTTATCTATTAATTTTTTGTGATCAAAACCTGCATACGAATCTATATCTATGCAACCCCATCTACATTGATTGTTATCATTTATGGGTATGATTCCTAAATTTTCTTTTCCTTCTAAATGATTTTTCCAAAGCTCATCAGTGACTGGTTGACGTTTTACAAATGACTTACCTTTTATTTTTGCACCATTACCATTAGTTTCCTCTACAATGGTGACACCATGTGCACGTTCTAATCCTGTAAATATATTTTTAAATCTTTCTATCATAGCGCTTAATTAAGTGGGCGTATCCACTCTCGCTTAAACGCCCACCACCTAGGATTCTAATATGGTTGTTTAGAGTCTGATTCTTCCGAGCCGTGTTTAGCTTGAATCTCACCCTTACCTACACTCGTTGCAAAATTTTTTGCCATGTTATAAATGCCTGCATCTTCAACAGGACCAATTTTAGACACATCCCAACCAAACCATGTTCCTTTATCATTTGATAATTGAACGGTTTTTAGTTTATAAATGTGGCTATAGGTAGGCGGAGTAAATAATCCATTTTTACCCTGTAATTTTAATCCCATCATCATTGAGTTCCAGTTTCTACTAACTTTTAATTGAGTAGATTTCATAGATATCAAAGCTGTTGTAGGGCTTGCACCTAATTGTAATACAAAATGATTAGCTGTATTTTCTAAATAGTTACCATTTGGTAGTCTATCTTTAAAACTAGCATCTCTTTTTGTTGTACTAATTATATCACTACCAACCTCATGAATAGCCACTGGTGCACTAATAGATCCTGCACCTCTATCTTGCCATTCAACATATTGTCTGTTGTAGTGACAAGGCACAACAGAAATTTCATCAAACAACTCTTTAGTTACACTGTTTAATATTTTTCCTGGCTCTGCGCCTTCGACATATTTACCATCACGTTTGTTTACTTCTGGTGATAGTTGTCCCAAAACTTTTAAGAAAGGTAACGCAAGATCTTCTTGCGATATGTTTTGAGAACCTTGTTGTGCATCAGCCTCAAATAAATTTACAGCTAATGCTCCTTCTTTTTTTTCTGCTACTTGGTTCATCGTTCCTCGTTCCTCGTTCATCGTTCCTTATTATTTGTTTCTCTTTATCGTTGTTTTATTTTCTGAAAAAACTCCAAAGAGTTCCGTTGGCATGGATTTACCTGCCTCAATACGCTCACGGACTAACGCTTTCAAAGTCATGGGTTCAACCTTCATCTTTTGTGTCGGTTGAAACCCTTGACCTTTCGCAAGTTCGGCATAATCAGCCGCCTTGTTATCTTCGTTGCGACCAAAAGATACGGATATCTCGTTTTTGATTATATCTCCTAGTCCATTTTCACGAAGCCAGTTATACGCCGCCTCTTTATTTGCCTCTGTAATAGTAGCACGATACGACGTTGAAACTTTTAGATGTGATCCATCATGAAGTTTTAATTCTGCTAAACCCATCTCACTCATCATAGTTGGTATAACTTCACCTGATAAGTATTGGATTTGTTTTTTCTTTTCTTTAATTGCATCCTCTTGTATTTCAAGTTGTTGTTGCATAGCTTCTAATCTTTCAACTTGATCTGCAAGAGACTGAATATTATCAGTTCTTTTCATTGCATCTTGTTGGTCTTTTTCAAAATCAATCATTTATTTCTCCTTTCTCGTATAAATTAATTTCAATAGGATAATATTTTCTTTCTTGTTTATCCCATTTTAAAAGATTGTATTTTCCATTTGTAATATCAGAAACAATAGAGCATGCAACACCTATGATAGCAGGATCACCTGTAAGTAGTAAATAATCTGTTTGTTTAAAATCTCTTAAACCTTTTCTTAATTTATAAATTAAAGGTCCTGGAGAAAATATTATTTGAGAAAACTCTGGTAATAAAAATTTAAATTTACCATAATGAGATGCACCTATAATATTTATTTTAGGATTACCTGATTGTGTCCCAGCAATTTCTTGAATTACGTAGACCGTAGATTTTACTCCTATGACTTTTGTTTCGTCTATAACTTTCATGGTTGACAATATAACAATCCTATATTATATGTCAAGTCAGAAAGTTATGAATTACAAATTTAAAACAAAACCATATGCACATCAATTGACTGCATTAGAAAAGTCATGGAATAAAGAAACGTATGCATACTTTATGGAAATGGGTACAGGTAAAACAAAAGTGTTAATTGATAACATGTCCATGTTGTATGATAAAGGTAAAATAGATGGTGCTTTAATTGTTGCACCAAAAGGTGTTGTAAAAACTTGGTACGAACATGAACTACCCACACACCTACCAAACCATATAGAAAATGTGTCAGTATTGTGGCAGCCAAACATTACAAAAAAACAACAAGAAAAATTAGAAACGTTGTTTGAAATAGAAACAGCGTTACATATTTTAGTAATGAACGTTGAAGCATTTAGCACAGATAAAGGCATGAAGTTTGCTGCAAAATTTTTAAACTCACATAAAACTTTAATGGCTATAGACGAATCCACTACGATAAAAACACCTACAGCTAAAAGAACTAAAAATATTATAGGTCTTGGTAAGTATGCAAAGTATAGAAGAATAATGACAGGTTCTCCTATTACAAAAAACCCACTAGATTTATACACGCAGTGTGAGTTCCTTGATCCGTATTTATTAAATCATGCTTCATATTATTCTTTTCGTAATAGATATGCAGAAATGAAAACTATGCATGTGCGAGGACGGTCAATACAGGTTGTGCATGCTTTTCAAAATCTTGCAGAACTATCAGATAAAGTAAAAGGTTTTTCTTACAGAGTATTAAAAGAAGATTGCCTAGACTTACCACCTAAAAATTTTATTAAACGTCATGTAACACTAACACCAGATCAAAAGAAAGTTTATCAACAGATGAAGAAAGAAGCGATAGCCACATTAAATGGTAAGGTGACTTCTACCATGACCGTTCTTACACAGCTGATGCGACTTCATCAAATAACTTGTGGTCACTTTACTGCTGATGATGGGTCTACACAATCTGTTGAGAGCAATAGATTAAACGAACTTATGTCTGTGTTAGAAGAGACTGAAGGTAAAGCTATTATCTGGGCTAACTATCAGCTAAGTGTTAGTGAGATTATACAAAGAATAATAAAAGAGTATGGCGAAGATTCTTATGTGCATTATTATGGCTTGACATCACAAGAAGATAGACAAGACTTTATTCGTAAATTTCAAAATGATCCTAAATGTAGATTTTTAATTGGTACACCACAGACAGGTGGTTATGGTATCACACTTACACAGGCAAACACCGTGATTTATTATTCTAATGGTTATGACCTAGAAAAGAGATTGCAATC
>VTLG01004693.1_pt1 | contig 15264 bp, 20 predicted proteins | sample 4694571 | NCBI WGS metagenome assembly VTLG01 (sample SAMN12604809, study PRJNA352737) | marine metagenome | biome: ENVO:00000447; feature: ENVO:00000209|ENVO:00000569|ENVO:01000036; material: ENVO:00002151; isolation source: viral sequences binned using virsorter ...
GTTTCATTTCGTCTATGCTTACAGGACCCATTTCACTAAAGATACGACCTTCAAATCTATCTGCCATTTCAAATACTTTTTCTTTATTGTATTCTTTTTTTCTTTGAAAGTCCCAATATTCTTTTAGTTCTTCGTATTCTTTTGGTTGTATTGCCATCATAATATTTATCTAATTATATCTATCTTACTATCTTTAGTCCAGATTTCTAATTCATTTCTTAATCTTTTTTCTTCTTTTAATTTAGTGTATCTTTTTGTCGCAATCTTTTTCCACCATTTTATAATTTCTTCTAAATTATATCTATCATAATTCTCGGCCTTTTTAATTGTATTTGATTTACCATTTACAATATCAACAAAATTTTCTATGCCATAGTTTGACACATAATATCTTTTTCTTTCAGTTAGTTTTTTTGCATTGTCAATAGTGGTTTTAAATTTTTGTAGATCATCACCGTCAATAGATTTTTTTATTAATGCTATTATAGCATTTGTCATTTTTAATTTTTTACTAGAGGCATCCTCTTTTACAATACTACCAACTCTACTTTCAACATAGTTTGCTAAATCTTTGTATGGTTTACCGTGTATCATAGGTATAAAATCACTATCAGTTAGGCCTTTATATCTTAACATTGGTTTCATACCATCATACTGACTAGCAGATTTACTATTACCATATAAACTTGTGGTTTCAAACATACATAAATTCATATCATACTTTTTATTTAACATTTCTCTTACATAGTGAGAACAACAAATACCTGCTAATAATTTACCACCTAGATAATTATAACCAAATGGTTGTGTTGGTACTATTACAAAACCCATAATTGTAGTTTTATTAAATATATTTAAATCTGGCACTTGACCTAGTAAAGTATTTCTAGGTTTACAATTTATTACTGGCGAACCAAATCTAATAAATCCTAACCATTTTTTTGTTTTTAAATCTTTTACACCTAGTTTTAAAGTTTTACCTGGTATACTTACCATATTACTATGACTTGATATCATATTAATACAAGTATCCCAAGTATGATTATCTAATTGTTGAACATCAATATTCATATCTTCAGGAGACAAAGAAAAATCTGAAAACATATCCGAGTCTAAACCAAAACCAGGTAATGGTGTTGGTATAGTTTCTATTTGTGCCATTTTCTGGTCACGCATATACTGATCTATTCTGTCAAATTGTCCAAAATAGTTATTGAATACATTAGCACAATGTAGTGCTTCGTTTTTATTTAGGGTCTTCGCCATTCATCATCCATAATAATAAAAGTGGTACTATAACACATAACATTGATAGAGTCAAGCTAATTAATAATGTCATACCTCATTACCCCAACAATCCCAACCACTTACTTTTTGTCTAGCAAACAATTCAATTCTAGGTAGATCACCACATAAATTTACTATATCGTTTCTAATTCTATCTGGTTTTCTACTATGTTCTCTACGCTGATCTACCACTAATTGAGCAACTGATTTACTTAATCTTTTAGGTCTACCTTTTGTTGCAAGTAAACACATTTCAGGATTACCTCTTGTCCAATATCCTAAACCTGTAAAAAACCCTAAAGATTTTTTATTAGTTTTTGCCCAAGTAAATGCTACCGTTTTATATTCAAAGTTCCAAGCCTTGATGACTTCAAATGCTTTATGTAATAAAGGGTCAACAACCCACATAAACAACACACAATCTTTTTTTGCAATATCATTTACAGGTAAATTACATATGTCTTTTAGTGTCATACAATTATAATGATTTTCTGGACTTCTATCTTTACCTTTATCAGACCTTGTTGTAAATGTCCAAGGTGGGTCTGCATAGATTATATTATATTTCTTTTTAATTTCCATAACTCATTATCACTAATTTTATAGCCATTAAGAAAGCACAAAACTGCCAAATTTTTATGTTTGTTTTTTGTGCTATCACCGTGCCCATTGTAAAAGACCAATGTATAATTAAAAATAATAATATTAGACTATATAAGTTCATATTTTGTATTCAAAGTTATAACTTTCTTCATTTTCACTAACTAACTCAGCACCATTTTTTTCGTGAAATCTTTTTGCCATTTCTGTTTTAGGTGATAAAGTTACCAATCTATTCACATTCTTTTTATCTTTCATTACTTCAAAGATTTTAAATATTATTCTTCTACCTGCACCCTTAGCCCAACCAGTTGCCCATACGGTATATGCTACTGCAATATTACCATCAGGTTTTGAATACAAGTCTAATTCTTTTTCGTCTCTAGGTACCTGTGTGCAATAAGCAATACAAATATAAGCCACAGGAACGGTTGTAAATTGTCCGTCTATTCTACTAATATCGGTGCTTTTCAATACATAGATTTCTCTACCTTTAGAAGTCCTAAAATCCATATTTAAATTAGGCCTCACAGGATCAGAATTGTATAAATCGTTTTCAACACCGTCCCAAGTTAATATCTTATCAGTTCTTTCAAATTTTTCCATCAACCGAAAAATGCCTCCAAACTGGCTTGTGGTTCTGCCTTCCAACCTATAGCGTCTAATATAAAACGCATAGGGTCTAAAAATGTTTTTTCAAATTGTATTTCATAGTCAATATAATTGTTTAAATTAAATTCTCTAGGTAAAGTTGTTATATAACTTATAACATCAAACTTAAAAGGATTTGCCTCTAGTAATTTAATAAATTTAATTTTATCACCTTCTTGTATATAAGGATATTTGTTTTGTAAACCAAACTCTTTTATTTGATGATTATATATTAAGGCACCTTTAACGTGGATAGGTGTGCCTTTAATAAAGATATTATTGTTATCTCTATATTTTCTAACATTATTACACGATCTAGGAAAAGCAATTGCTTCTGGTGGTAGTTCTAAAAATTCTTTTTTAAAGTCTGAAACAAATGTTTGTAATTCAGATTGTTCTTTAGACATAATAATTTTAATAGCTTCTTTAATTCTACCACGACATATTTGTGGTGTAGAAGATTTTACTGCTTCAATACCCATAAGTTTTAATTTAGGGTCTGCAAGTCTAACACCCTCCTCGTCAAGAACATTTAACATATATCTTTTTTTTGCAACCCATATGCCTTTATTGGCAATAACTTCTCTTTTCATAACCATAGCATTTTTAAATGCGTTAGTATATTCAGACAACTCACCAAAACATTTTGCAATATATGGTTCTATTCTACTATCAACAACCTTATTTAAAAAATTACATATTTGGTCATCTGTTTTACCCTCGCAAGTTTGCTCAACTAATTTATCTAAACAAACATAAATTGAATCTGTATCAGACGCAACAATATAATCTTTTTTATCGTGAGTTTTTAATATTCTATTTAAATATTCATTTACCTTTTCTTCAATAAAACGAATAATAAACTGACCAGCAGTTGTGATACCACTTGCCTGTCTAACATCATAATATCTAAAGTATTGATTACCTACTGCACCATAAGCTGAGTTTAAGGCAATCTTTCTTGCCCATTGAATATTATGGCAACGAGATATCTCTTTTACAAGGTCTGGATTTTTAGTTCTTTCATATTGTGCTTTTGCTTTTAACATTCTTTTCTTAAATACAACACGCTCATTATACATTGTCTCCATCATTTCAGGTAGAAAACCTTGATTATCAGTTTTAAATAATGCACCGTTTGGTGTTATACAAGCGCCTTCAGTTTTTAAATATGCAAGTGGTGTCTTTTGATTCAACATCTTCGCCACGGAAACACCAGATGATTTAACACCTAGTATTTTTTCAGGAGAGATATTATATTGAATAATAATGTGTGGATATAGTGAGTTGATATCAAAAGACACTATCCATTTGTGCATACCAAGTTGAGGTTCTTTTACATAAGCGCCTTCATATTTGGTCTCTTTTGAGTGTTCTTCTCTAGGAGGCACACAAATATTTTTCTTTTTAAGATGATTATATATTAAAGTATCCCAAACTCTAACTTGCGAAAATATATCATCATAATTTACTTTACTTTCATAGGCAACGGTTAGAGATAAGTCAATTAAACCTAACTTGTCTTCTAATGCGTCAACAATCTCAACATCTTGAATATTATAATCTACAAATTTTTGAAAGTCTTTTGTATAGAAATCTTTAAATGTATCATAAGGATTTTCATTTTTATTTTGACCTAGTTCTATCTCACCAATAAAATCTAGTTTATAACTTTCTTGTCTAGTTGGTATAAACCATTTGTATAAGTCAAGATAATCTAACATTACTATACCATACAAAGAATAAACCGTTTGAGGTCTGCCTCTTACGGTTATTTCTTCTCTATGAATTAGATTCCAAGGCGACATACGACTTGCAACTTTATCGCCTGCAATCATTTTAATTCTATTCATTAAATAAGGCAAATCAAAAAACTTGGTATTCCAACCTGTAATAATATCAGGATAGTTCTTTAACCAAAATTTCATAAACTCCATAATCAAATGATTTTCGGTTTTACATTTAATATAGGTTACATCTGTTCTATCTGTTTTAAAATCACCAACACCCCAAGTTATAATTTGTTTATTAGATTGATTTTTTACCGTAATACAAAGTATTTCTTCAACAGGATTTTCAACATCTGGAAAACCATTTTCACAGGTAGACTCGATATCTAATGTAAATATTTTTATGTGATCTTTAGACCATTGTATTTGATCTGGAAATTCTGTGCCAATATATTGATAGTGATATCTTTCTAAACCAAATATAGGAGAGTTTGCTGTTGCAACTTCTCTTTTAAATTTTCTTGCACTATCAATACTATTAAATTTTATTTCTTTTAAATTTTGACCTTGTAAAGTTTTATACTTACTAGACTCTTGAGTCAAAGCATATAAGGTAGGACTAAAATTAATTTTTTCTTTGTAATCTTTACCACCGTGAATACCACGGACTAGAAGTTTACCTTTGTGTTCAATTACATTTTTATAAAAGTTCATTATCTCTTAAACTCACCGTTAAATTATCTAGTTCTTTCGTCAATTGTATTTGACAACTTAATCTACTTATGCCTTCTTTATATCCTGGTTCATACTCTAATAAAGATTGTTCTAAACTATTTTGTTTAATAGGCAACTTATCTACCCAAGCATTACCCACATATATATGGCAAGTAGCACACGAGCAACTACCACCACAATCGGCCGGTATTTCTTTTATCTCGGCTTTCTTGGCTGCCTCCATCAAAGTCCAGTTTTCGGGCACTTCTACTTGGACTTTTTCGTTATTTGTCCTAATAAAATTAACCTTTATCACTTTTTCAATGTTGGTATATTTGTTTCTGTAATTAAATCAGATTTAGGCGTTAGTATTCTACTTGTATTTGCTTGATACGAAGCCAAAATCTCCTCTTTAGGATCAACCATAGAAACAATTTTGTCGTCTCTAATCATAACCTTTTCAGTCTTACTATAAGGTGAGTAAGGCGTCATCATTAATTGGACAGGTTGACCTGGTGCTTTTTGTGTTGGAATGATTACAAATGGTTTATCTAGTTCCATATTGTCATAGTCTGTAATCTTGGCTATAACATCTTCACCGGAAACTAATCTTATTATTTTCACATCTGACATAATATTCTCCTTAATTATAATATATCACAACTGACTAAATTAGTCAATGCTGTATTTGGTAGTAATAACATATTTTCTTTGTGGATTTACCATTACATTCAATTTATTCATAAAAGCCCTATCAAATAGTATAGGAGTTCTATCTTCCCTATCATCAATGGTAAATTCTACATCTTTATAATAACCACCAGCAAACTCTACATCAAGTTTTACCACATATCTGGTTTCTTCATAATCTCTTAAACCGCCAACAGATATTTCTTCTTTCTTAATAATTTTTGAGGTAATGGTTTTACCTAAAAGTGTCCAAGTTATAGTATCACCCTTCACGGAAAATTTATCAGCGTGGATGACCGGCATACCAGAATTACCCGTATCAAATTTTGAAATTATTTCGCCAAATGGTTTTATAGTTACCACTTCTTTATAACCACATTCTGTTGGAACCGTATATCTGTTTTCTTTTTTAGCAAAATGTTTTATTACATCTTTTGCTATATTCATACCAGTAGCTTCTTCAATACCCTCGGTGCCTGGTGATGAGTTAACTTCTAACATAAAAGGTGGTTCTTTATCTCTATTTTTACTTGGTATAAAATCAACTGCTGTCCAATAACCACCAACTGCTTTTGCAGCTTTTAAACTTTCTTCTATTTCTAATTCTGTTAAATCTATTTTTTTAGGTTTAGAACCTTGAGATACATTTGATCTAAAATCTCCTTCAATAACAGGTCTTTTCATAGCAGCTAAAACTTTTCCACCTAATACTAAAACTCTAACATCATATTCTGTTTTAATATATTCTTGTACCAATAAATCTGCGTCTTCATCTTGTTTATGAATTAATTGTACAATTGAATCTAAACCTCTTTCACTATCAATAAACAATACACCAACACCTTTACTACCTCTTAATGTTTTCATTATGAGAGGAAATTTAATATCAGCTTCTTTTACTTGTTCGTTTGATTTTTCTGGATCGTTAATTAATTTAGTTCTAGGTTGTGTTAAACCATAGTCTGCCAATCTTAATGATGATCTATATTTGTCAGCACATATATTGATTGTTGTTCTAGGATTAACTAAAGTTGAATTTGCTCTTTCAAGTATAGATACAAAATCCATCCAACTATCTTTTCGTGTAATACTACCACGAATTATAGCCACCGTCATAGCACCTACCTCAAAACCTTTTTTATCGCCTTTGTTATGAAACTTACGAACACCGTCCTCATAAGTTGTATAACCACCTGTTAACTTGAATAGATAAAAAGGATAGCCTAACTTCTCACACTCTTCCCTTAATCTATCGGCAGTATGAAATGTTTTAGCCTCTTCTGGTTCGTCTGTTATAATTAACAAACGCAAAAAGTCTTTTTCTTGTTTCTGCTCTGTGAAATAATCTTTAAACTTTGGTATCTGCATTTTCGCTATCTTCTTTTGTAACCTTTTTACCTATGTTATATTTAGCAGATAAAGTCCACTCTTTTTTCTCTTTAAATGGTAAAACTTTTATTTGACTTAAAGGTGCTTTGTTTTCTACCCTAGTCTTTTCTACTATATCAATTAAGTTCCAATCTTGTAATAAAATAGCGATAGTGTTTCTTCTTTGTATATCGTTTTCTATTAGAGTAGCTTTTTTGCCATCTAAAGCAAACAATTCTTTGAAGTGTACTATGTAATATTTGCCTTGTTTATGTAAAATATGACAAGATTGAAATAATGTTTTGTCTTTTCTTGACGCCACACCTATTCTTGTCAAAGTCTCTCGGACTTTTAAGAAATCATCTGGTTGCTTTATTGTTACCTCAAGCATACTATCAGATGACCATTGTAATTCATCACTCATTTTTTTCTCCCGCCCTTAAATAAGGACAATTTAATATGTTCAATTTGTTCGTCTGTAAGTATGTTTATGGCCTCTCTAGCTTTTTCATTGCTGTAACCATAATACTCTTTTACATACTCTAAATTTTTCAATTTGGCTTGCTTTAACCATCTACCACCAAATCTTTTCTTCTTTCTGATACTATTTAGTAAAAAGTCAAATTGAACCTTATTAGAGAGAAAATGATAACCATTCATTTCATTTGCTTCAGGTAAGGTGTCCCAAAACATAGATAAACAACGATTTATTATATACGCTGGATATTTCTTTTGCCACACTTCATCACCAGTTTCCATAAGATTTACTTTACTATGGTTGATGGCGTTAAGGTAGTCTTTCAATTCGTATGCCATAATTAATTAAATGTGTAAACACAAATCACCCTATATCCATATCTAGGATAATATAGGTAGTGTGGTTTGGTTTCAAAACAAACTCCTTTAAATTGTTCAGGTTCTATTTCTTTTAGAACCGTTTTTTTATCATCATCTAAAATTACCGTTGTAGCTCTTTTATCTAATGAGTCGTTTAAATATATTATTAATTGTTTATGAGGAAAACTATGATCTTGATGTATTTCTGATTTATTTTTTTTATCTGGAAAGGTAAAATTAATTGAACATCTTAATAATTCACCATTTGGTATATTATTTTTTTTAGCAAAACTCTCTAACATATTTAAGAAAAAACCATAATATGGTGATTCTACTTTATAACCTTTTGGTCTTAATTCTTTTCTTTCAACAATTGTGTGAGAAAGCCAAGAGTTTCCTTCGCCAGTTCCTACATCATCATTCATTAAGAAAAAAGGAAACTGATTACCTAATATAACTTTTTTTATATAATCTTTATCTTTATTATGTAAGAAACTTTTGTCTTCTCTATAATACATTATTTTCTCTTGTTGTGTCTGCCCATATACCAATCGCCAGGTTCGTAATTCCATTTCTTACCGTGGTGACCTCGTATATCTGCATAGAACATTCTCATTTTGACAATGAGCGTTCTCCAAAACGTTCTTTTAGCCATTCTTTACTCCTACTATAACTACCCTTACCTTTTTTAGGTTTGATAGTTCGTTGTTTGTATTTGGGTGTCCGTAAATCTTTGGCTACAGGATTTCGTTTTTTCATAATGAGACATCACTTAAACTTACAAGTCGCCATAATTTCAGTTAGACAAGCGACCATATTTATCTCTTGATCGGCTACAAACACAGCTTTATATTGATATCCAGCGATTAATAATATCGCTTGAGGTATAGATTGTGGTTGTAGATAGTCTTTTAAGGCACCATAAATCTGTTTAAACAAATCTGCTGGTTGAACACTTAAATTATTTACGACCCATTTTCTCATACCATCAAACTCTTTACCTTTCAAAGCTGCGAAAAGCGACTTTAAATCTGCTTCTTTTTGATTAAAGAAGATACCACTATCAATTTTACCATTGACAGAATATCTTTGTAGTTCGTTTATGGTCTTCCTGAAATCAGGAAAATACTTTTGAATTAACTCAGCAAGTACCTTTTTATCATAAGGCACCTTATTTTCATCAAGTATATCACCTAGTCTTTTAAGTAATTTTTGTGCTACCTTAACCTTTTGACCATTGATAATCTTAAAATCAACCTGTGTTAATCTACTTCTTATAGGTTCTATAAACTTGTAAGGATAATTACAAGTCATAATAAATCTACAATTTTCAAAAAATGTTTCTATAAAATTTCTTAAAGCAGGTTGTACAGACTCAGCATTCATATAATCTGCTTCGTCAATTATGACTACTTTGTGTTTTGATGATTGATTGAAAGATACGGTAGACGCAAAATTTTTAATTTTGTTTCTTAAAGTATCAATGTGTCTGCCTTCATCTGAACCATTGATTATAATATAATCACAACCTAGTTGTTCACATAAAGCACGAGCTACGGTAGTTTTACCTGTGCCTGGTCCACCAGACAATAACATATTAGGAATTTCTTTTTTCTTTAGAAACTCTTTAAATGTTTTACTGGTATCTTCAGGTAAGATACAATCTTGGATAGTTTTGGGTCTGTATTGCTCAACCCATAAAAAGTCTGCCATTTAAACCTCCCTTAAAATTCAGAGTCAGGTTCTAAAGCAATCCAGTATTGAATAGGTTTATTTCTATTTGTGAAATGACTTATCTTAGCCTTTGAAATAGCAACATCATAATCATCTTGGATCAGTTTAAAATTCTCTTGTTTAAAATTAGCAGAAAACTTTTTATCTGTTTCACCAATGGTAGCAGAATAAACATTAGAAGACTTGTTTTTTCTATCACAAGCCATTAACTTGATATTCTTACCATCACCTTGTACAGAAACATCTGGCGATCCTAGAGAAGTAGCCGATTTCAATAAATCAGATAAATCTTGTTTTGTTAATTTGAAAGTAATATACTTATCTGGTAAGTTTATATTTTTTTCAGGTGCAACAACAACTGACTTATCAGAAAAATAGTAATTAATATTTCTGCCTTTGCCGTTGTCAATTTTTACACTTGATCCACCATTGAATTGCAATTGTGGTTTTTCAAATAGTTCTATTGATCTTAAAAATTCTGGCAAATCATAGATAGCAAATTCACTTGAAAATGTTTCTGATATCTGAGCTTCTGCCAAAATGTTTTTCATATTGGAAATAGTTTTGATTGTATTTCCAGGTTTAACTAAAATACCCTGATTTATTTCAGAAAAGTTTTTTAGTAAACTCAATGTATCACTTGATAGGTTCATTATATAATTCTCCTCATAATTTAATTGGAGCGGATACTTGGTACTGCCCCAAGGTCTGCAAGTTGGTAACCTGCCATAATACTTTTATACGATATCCGCATTATCCTAATATACACTAAAGGCGTCCAAATGTCAATGCCAGGACGCCTCTAGTTTTTATCATTATTTAATTGTGATAGTTCTTGCTTTTTTCGCTTCTGGAATTATTCTTTCCATAGATACTTTAAGCAAACCATCTTTAAGTTCGGCACCTTTTACAACAACATCATCTGCTATTGTGAAAGATTTTGAGAACATTCTTTTAGCAATGCCTTTATGTAGCATACCCTCGTTGTCCTCTACCTCTTGTTCTTGTTTATCTTTAATAGACTTGATAGTTAACATACCATCTTCGTAGGTAACATCAATATCTTTTTTACCATAACCTGCTAAGGCTACTTCAATATCATAGGTATTTTTACCTGTCTTTACGATATTGTATGGTGGATAGTTAGAACCTACTGACAAAGTTGGACCGTCAAACATTGACTCAAAGTGGTCAAATACATCATCAAATCCTACTGACAATGGTCTTAACTGATTAAAAATTGAAATTGCTTTATTGGTCATTAGAACCTCCTTTTGTTAAGCAAAGTTTAATTTTATGAGCCCATTATGGCGCTCATTATTATTTATATAGTCATTATTTACCATATTTCAAGTGGTAGTTTTAATATTTGTGGCGTAAACTACCAAAATCGCACAGCAGCTTAAGTTGATTTTTGGTGTGTACAACCAGGCGCAAATGCCAAACAAACACATTCTACTCCACGCTAGCTTTGTAGAATCTCTAAAATTCTGGCAGTTTGTTTTTCCCGAAGTAAACTGCCAAATCTCCGTTGCGACACCGACTTTGATTTTAGAAATCGGGATTGTCGGCTCCCTTTTTTACGCTGTTAAGGTCTTATGAATTGCCCTAACATAATATATATATGCGATCACCAGCGTAAAAATTCATTAGTATCCTCTAATTCTCTCTAATTTTTTCATTTTTTTTCTGTAATTAGCAATACCTTCCTTCTTTTTTCTACGCTTTTTTGCTGAAGGCTTTTCAAAATATTGTCTCATTTTTAATTCTTTAACAATACCCTCTTTTTGTACCTTTCTTTTTAGTACACGCATTGCTTGTTCCAGATTTCCTTTTCTTACATCAACTTCAATCAACTTTTTTACCTCCCTCCTGTATAGTAAAAGAGAGGCGGATCACTCCGCCTCCCTGGACTACACTATGAATAGGTTTAGATAACATCTTCGTCATCTGACTCACTATCATTGTCATCCGTTTGTTGAGATACCTCAGCTTGTCTTTGCTGTTCCAAAATTTGGTCAGCAGAAGCACCGCTATCAACTTTGGTATATAACTCAACAAAAGAATTTTTTGTATCGTCATCAAATCTATTAGTACACAACTCAATGGCTTTCATTTTGTTGTTGAAGATAGCATACGCTTGAGTTATATGTACAAGTCTTCTAGTAGATATAATCTCATCAACACCGCCATCAAAAAATGTTTTTCTGATAACATCAGCCCAAGTAACCAGCTTCTCAATAAATTTGACATCTGATTTACCATAAGACTTTAAGGTATTGTTTAATATCTTCTTCTCAATAGATAGAGACGGATATTTCTGTTCAAAGGTTACTGGAAATCTTTCCAGAAAAGCCTCGTTAAGTATGTTAGTACCGATAAACTTACCGTCTTCGGAACCTTGACCTTTAGTGTTTGCTGTTGCAATCACATTAAAGCCATCTTTAGGTTTGACCCATTTGTTAATCTTTTTAACAAAGACACCAGAACCTTCAAGAATAGGTTGTAAACACATTATCTTATTAGAAGCAAGGTCAATCTCGTCAAGAAGTAAAATCGCACCTCTTTCCATCGCCTCAATAACAGGACCATTTTGCCAAACGGTTTGACCATCTTTAAGTCTATAACCACCTAAAAGATCATCTTCATCTGTTTCAATAGTAATGTTTACCCTAATTAACTCTTTTTTGTTTTCAGCACAAGCCTGGGTAACTGACATTGTTTTACCGTTACCAGATAGACCTGTAATAAAAACAGGATAAAATTTGTTAGATTTAATAATTGATTTTATATCAGTATGATTACCAAAACTAACAAAGACAGGATCTTTAGTAGGAACAATATTTCCTGTTAAAGATGAAACCACATAAGCGGCTTCTTTTTTAGTTTCAGTATTTAAAACCTTTTCTGCTTCAGGTTTAGATTCAATCTTTGTAGGTATTGAAACATCTTTAGCATTTAAAGGTAGTTTGAATAATGATTTACCAACTTTGTAATCACTATTTTTTATCAACCATTGAGGAGCATATTTACAACCAAACTTTTTGTTTGCTTGTTTCAACTCACTAACGGTCAACTCAGCTTTACCAAACATACCATAAGCGTGTTCAACAAAGTCTTTTTGTTTTAGATTTAACATAGTGTTTTTTTGTCCTTTCTTCATTTATAGGTCCATCCTAAAGGTTTTTTTTGTAAATGTCAAGCGTTAATTTCCCTTGTCCACCGTGCATTTAGGCAACCATTTCTATAAATTTATTCAATAATACTCTGGAAGTGATTCTTCCTTTCATTGATTTATTGAATATTTGTTTAATCTTACCAGGCTTCATATCTTCCTTAACGCCTGATAAATCATTATTCTCAACTTTCATATCTTTAGCATTGACAATAAAGTATTTGTTATAACCATCTTTATTTACTGCCACAACTTTTTCTTTTGAGAATAATTTTTTTCTAGTCTGATATTCATTATGTCTTTTATAATAATCTTTAATACTATAATCATTAAAATATCTTTCAACATACCATCTAGTTGTTCTTTTTACTAGATAGAAACCAATATTGGTAACATTGTATTCTTTATGTAAAATATCTAATAGTAATGTAGTTAAGTTTTCGGAACTATAATGATTTTTTCTAGGGCTGTAATTCTTTTTACCAACTTTTAAAACTAAAGTATCATCATATCTACCAGATTTTATACCTAGTTTGCCATCTTCTACTTTGATATTATCAGAACCACCGTGGTTAGCACCACCATCTGTTAAAGTAATAAATGTCATTTTTTCAATACTATATTTGTTTTTAAACATTGGCACTAACTCTAAACAAGCGATTAAAGCTTCATTTAAAGGTGTTGAACCAAGATAATATTCCTGAGGAGGGTTAACTCTATCAGGCACATCATTATCTAACCAAAAATTGTGTCTAGTATACCAAGTACCAAAAGTACCTGCTAAGTGATATAGATACATTAGAGATTCATCTAATTGTTTTCTTTTTAATTTATGACTAGCAACATTTACTAATTTCATAACATCACAAGCTAAATCACCATTTTTATAATTATATTGAGCGCTTGTTTTATAAGAGTCACCTAGTTTATAATTTTCATTATGTTTAGCCATTTCACTAGTGAAAAAATAAACTTCATAAGGAATATTAATCTTATCACAAAAATAAACTAATTGTATTAATTGATGTACGGTTTTTTGAATACTATCAGACATTGAACCAGACCAATCTAACAACATCAACATACCGTGGTTTTTAGAATCTGGTAGCACCGTCATTCTTTTAAATATGTCTTCACTAAATTTGTAATCTTTTAATCTTAAAGGATCAATAACACCAGTTTTATCAGTATTAGCTCTCTTATAAGCAGTAGCAGCTTTTTTCATTTCAAATTCTTTTACTAGATACATAATAGTCTTTTTACTATCATTAACAAATTTCTTGTAATCGTTTTTTAACCAAGGTAAATATCTCTTAGCTGTCTCTTTATCACTAGCAAAAGATTGTTTCATATCTTTTATAAAATCTTTATTACTATGAATTATATCTTTTAATTTAGGTTCAGGTATAGTTGAATATCTATAACCTTTTTCTGTTTCAATAATCTGTTCTTTTGCTTTATCAAAATACTGGTCAGTTATTACTTTACAAGCTAATTTGCCGTCTTCACCAGAACCAACGGCAGTACCGTTACCTTTTTTATCGGCGTCTTTATCTTCTTTATCTTCATCTTTACCAGATTTATCACTTACAGCAAACTCATCATCTTTTTCATCTTTACCATCAGCTTCTTTGTAATCATCTGCTACATTCTCTAATTGACTATCTCCAGAATTATCAGAATCATCTTTGTCTGAATCTTTATTTAAGTTTGGTAAATATGCTTTTGTTATTTCGTGTGTATCAAAATCAGGTAATTTAGCAAGCTTCTCATTTTGTTTTTTCTGCCAATTCAATAATTTCTTGGCTAATTCAACAACATCTTTAAATGATTTTAAATCGTCAACTTGTCTTAGCCAAGATTGATCTAGGGAACTAAAATTGATTGGTAATCTTTTTGAAGATTTATAGTAAACATTAATCTTATCAATTAACATTAAACCAGTATCTAGGTTTTTATCTTTTAAACCAAAGAAGTTTTTAGATTGTAATATATCAAAACCATTTAAGTAATTTCTAACAACACCAGGATATTTCTTTTGAATTTTAGCGTCAATTCTGCAATCTTCTAATACATTTACATATGCTCTTAACTCATCATCACCAGCAATTGATTTCCAAGATTTGTTAGGAGTAAATAAAGCGTGAGCACATTCGTGTGCTATTAACATATCGGTTACATCTTTAGTTGTATTCTTAAATATAGGTAATGTTAATATACGATTCTCTACATCAAAAGAGGCCGTCTTAACATTGTTTGCTTGAACCGTAATGTTTTCTGTAGCAATAAGTTTTGCTAGTTGAGATTTAGTATCTAAATTCAATTGATAATCTTGCATAGTGTAATCTTTCATAGTTATAGATTTATCCTAAAGGAAAAGATTGCAAATGTCAAGCGTTTTATTTTTGTTGGTTTTACTCGCTTTTTTGATTATCTTTGTTCTGGTTATGTTCTATTTTCTTAAAAATATCATTATCG
>VTLG01008213.1_pt1 | contig 15263 bp, 16 predicted proteins | sample 4694571 | NCBI WGS metagenome assembly VTLG01 (sample SAMN12604809, study PRJNA352737) | marine metagenome | biome: ENVO:00000447; feature: ENVO:00000209|ENVO:00000569|ENVO:01000036; material: ENVO:00002151; isolation source: viral sequences binned using virsorter ...
ATAGATTGCTACTCTAGGAGTTGATGTTACAACAGTCTGATTTATATTATCAATCTGATGCTGCATATTGTTAATTGCGTTAGTAGCTTCTCCTTCCCAAACTAATGTAGCTGAATCTTTATCAGGATCTTGTGAAGGTTGTGTAATTGTCATTATCTAGTTCCTCCTTCTTCTACTTCAATTTGAAGACCTACTAGATTCCATTCATAAGGAGTCGCTGTTGAAGGAGTATTATTACTAAAGTCTCCAGCACCAGTTGTTGTAGGATCTGCATCATCTATTCGATAATTAAGAAATCTTCCATCTAACCTTACATCTGATTTATATGAAGGACCTGAGATATTATTAAGAGTATCATTAGAAGAAATACGAAGAGTTCCTTTCTTAACTGAAGTACCAATAGCTGCTTCAAAATTTACATCCTTACAACTTGCAGGTGCATTAGAAGATACTGAGATCAGTCTTAGTATTCCTCTACCCTGAACTAATAAAGCTGTTGAATGAAACTGCTCTGTATAGAATTCAGGAGTCATTGATAATCCTTCACGCTCTAGATATGAAGTATAGTTAACTTCAGCATTAGCTAGAGATCGATGTTTATAACCTACGTCTGCTGCTAGTATAGATGAACCAGAGTTACTAGTACCTGAAGTACAGACTTGTGCTAACACTGGAAAAAGTTTATTATTATTAACAGTTGTTGCAGTCCAAGGTCTCTCAGCATCACTAGTACCTGCTCCTATTATTGGTGCGATAGTACCTGAAATAATTCCTGTTAAATCACGAATAGTCCAATTGTTTAATCTGAAGTTATATATTAATGCTTCATTACATTTTGTGCTTGTGCCTTTAGGATAACAAATCCACATCTCATCTTGCGATTGATTACGCAATACAAATAACTTATCAGCCACTGCATTATTTAACTCTTTATAAAAATAATCTCGTACTCTTGCATCAGCAACTGATGTTATATTTCCTGGATTTCCTGAGAATATATAAATATCATTACTACCAACGACAAAATGTTTGCCATCAAATTCTGCAAGACCATCAGTTGTTTGACAACCATACTGAGAAGTGACAGGAGAAAATGCAACAGGAGTTAGAAGACTATTAGTTAATCTTAAATTATGAATAGAAGTATTTGTATAGATATACATATTTCCCTGGAGTTCTAACATATCCTGAACAGTAGAAGTATCTGATAATACAAATTCATCTGCTGTGTTTACTCCAGGAGCAAATGGATTCCAGTTCTGTGGTACGGAACCTGGTACTGCAACATCAGAAGTTCTTACAACTCCAGGCATCTCATTAATTGTACCATCTGAAGTTACTTCTTTTAGATTACCTGCGACTAAGAAATTACCAAATGATCTTATAACACCGCATGTATTTGTAATAGGTTTTCGAGATATTAGATAAACTCTTACTACATCTTTTGAAATGATTTTAGTATTAAATATAATATTTGTAGTATTTGTTTCTGTATCTGTATATAAACCATACTGAAAGTTAGTATCAGCAGGGTTTGTACCAATTTCAGCTGCCTCAGTTGGTAAATCTCCAGGAACAAAATCCTTATCAATAGCACCTTGATTAGGTGTGTTAGTACCCGCGTTTGTTTTAGCTGCGATAGGTACACATTCAGTTGTTGTTTCATTAGGAGTTTGTTTTGTTACAAATAAAGTAACTGTAGTAAAATCTACTTTCTGACCTAGATCAAATAATCTTATATTACGAGGAGTAACTTTATCTACCTCCTCATCTCCGCCTGTACCAGTCTCAGCAACTCCAAAACTTTCAGCAACTGTTGCTTCTAATATTTTAGTTTGAAGATTATATGAATCCCATGCAGGTAATGCGGCAAATTTAGGAACATTTCCTATTGTTGTATTACCATGTAAATCCATTATATAATGAGGTTTATCTAAACCATTATTTATTATAAGACAAAATCCACCAGCAAATTCAGTTGATTGCCAATTACCTTTATAGTCTCCTGAAGCAGTATAACCAGCATCAAATCCTGCATTAGTATAAGCAGTACCACTAATTGTTCTAGTAAATGTTGTAGGCGTTATATCTACCATATGGTTAACAGTAGTAGCTTGACTAGCTTTATAAAGAAAAGCTCTATGACCTACTACAGTACTACTATGTTTTTGTTCAATAACAAATACATAATAAGTATCATTAGAAGGAATCAGATTAGGATTATTCCACCATGTAATAAAAACAATCTCACCAGCTGTATGCTGATTACCACTGACTGTCGGCATTGTAGGATTTAAATCTGCTGTTAATGCTTTTTCACCTTTCATTTTCCACGCAGCCATATCCCGGAATCTCATATTCCTTGCATCAGTAAATACATTAGAAGCTAAACCAATTCTAGGAGGATCTTTAACTATACCAAATTGTGGTAAGTTATTAATAGGTATAATTTTACTTGGCATTTAATTCTCCACTAAGCACATTCCTTTTGTCCGGTAGTAGGATCTATAAAACATGCTTCAACTTCTTCTTCTTCTTCTTTTACAACGTTTAATACACCAAACCTTTTACCACTCATTCTAAAAGTAGTACATCCTTTGGCTCCACCTTTCCAGGCATCTATATAAACTTGTTTGAATTCTTCTTGTGTTACATCATCACCTACATTACAGGTCTTTGAGCAAGCGCTATCAATATAGTTCTGAGCTAACAATAATACAGATAGATGCTCTTGAACGTTTATATCATTTGCAGTTCTTCCTTCAGTCCCTTTCGCATACGCATAATCTTCTACCCTCTCAGTCTTAGCACCTTCAAAAGTTTGAATTGTTCTATCATAATAATGGCTGAAGGTTGGTTCAATACCTCCACTAACATTATCAGCAACTAAACTAATTGTACCAGTTGGTGCGATAGAAGTTAAATGACTATTACGAATTCCATGTTCTCTAATTAATTTTTTAACTGAGGCAGGTAAGCCTCTAACAAAATTTGATTTTAAATAATCTTCTCTATATAAAGGGAATGGTCCTTTTTCTTTTGCTACTAATGCTGATGCTTTATAACAAGTATCTCTTAAACATGCAAAAACTTTCTCGGCCCATATCATAAACTCATTAGAAGCATAAGGTAAACCCATCATCTCTCCAGCATTTGCCAGACCTGTTACACCTAATCCCATTCTTCTTTTATCTTTAGCTTCATCAGCTTGTTGCTTTAAAGGATAAATTGTTCTATCGATAACATTATCCATAGCCCTTACAACATGGTGTATGTCTTCTTTAAACTGGTTAAAGCTAAATGAAGTAGTATCATTAGTCTCTAAGTATTTAGTTAAATTAAATGAGCCAAGTAGACACGCGCCATACGGTGGTAGTGGTTGCTCACCACACGGATTTGTAGCAAATATATCTTCACAATAGTAAAGATTATTCATCTCTGCTATGCGATCAATAAATAATACCCCAGGCTCAGCCCAATCCCAAGTGCTATCCATGATTTTATTCCAAAGGTCTCGTGCACATATGGTCTTATATGGTCTTCCCTCGAATTCCAACGTAAAGCTGCTATCCAAATCATTTGTCAAAGCCTCCATAAATTTATCAGTTACACCAACACTAACATTAAAACCAGTAAGACGATCAGAATTACGTTTAGCCATAATGAATTCTTCAATATCCGGATGGTCGACCCTGAGGACACCCATCTGCGCCCCACGTCTGTGTCCTGAGCTAGCGATGGTTTGACACACAGCATCAAAGATACCCATGAAGGAAACAGGACCGCTAGCCTGGCTATCGAGTGATTTAATTTTGTCACCTCTTGGTCGGATGCGACTAAAGTCATAACCAATCCCACCCCCTCTACGCATTGTCTCAGCAGCTTCACTAGCCTTCTCCATTATACTGTTCATGTTATCCTCGATTACTCCTGACACGAAACAATTATATGCAGTTGTAATTCTGTTAGATCCTACAGCAGCTTGTACTCTACCTGCTGGTAGGAATCTCATATTCCCTAATATACTTTCTAATTCATATTGATGCTCTATTCCATCTGATAGAGCTCTTGCTATTCTTTTAATCTTCTGATCAAAACTTTCATCTTTTTGTCGGTACTTCATCTGATCTATTTCTTGTGAGATAGAGGATTGCGGACCTATAAATTCTTCATTATGTAACATATTTCCCCCTATAAACGTAGTTTTCCTTATGTTATAGGGGACGTTCAATTATTACTTTTCTTTCATTTTCCCAATCTTATCTACTAAAATTGATAACTGTGATTCAAGAGCTTTCTCTTCAGGTCTCTTCTTACGTGCACCTAAATAACCAGCTAAGATCCATAGCACTCCAATAACAATTGCTATACCAATCATATACTGCATAAAGTTTGCAATAGCGAAAGACATTAATTCATAGAACGAATTGATCTGTCCATCTTCTCCACCATAATCTGCGGCTGTTATCGGTGCATCATCCACTGCTAGACTCCCAGCCAGGGCACCACCCGCAGTCACACCTGCAACTATCGCAGGACTTGACGTCATTAGACTTGCAACAGCTGCAGCGCCAGACGCGCCAGCTCCCGTAACAATATCTGAAAAGTCTGTTCGGCAACCCGCTAATAATAATATAAGCAGTATTGAATACCTCATAAAGTTTTCTCCTTATCATCTTTTCTCCTCTCTTTAAATTTACATTGTTCTCTCATAGATAACTGTGGTTTAAATTTAGACCTAACATTGTTATCGTTACAATTATCTATAAACATTATTAATGCTTTAAAAGCAAATCCTTGAAATGATAACTTATTATTAATATAGAATTTACCTTTATCTCTTCTTACTTCAAGCCTATAATTCTTATGTGCATAAATCATATTGTCTTGCTTTGTACAAGCATCCATAGTGTTCCTACGACAGCCCCTACAAAGACGATTCCTAATAATATGATTCCTACTACTTGAAGCATATTTCTACGTAGCTCAGCTTGTTTATATAAGGTTTCTTGTCGTTCCTTACGAATTTTAACTTGCATCTTTAAAAGCTCATTCCATGCATTTGGGCCATGAGTTAAGTTAATCCAGTTACGTAATTCTTCTTCCATTGCTTCAGCTTTCTTTTTAGCAGCAAATGCATCCATTGCTTCTTGCTCTATACTACTTCCTGCAAATAATTTTTTAAATAACGGTGGATTCTTTGCCATTTTAACTGAATGATTAACATCAGAACACGCTCCCATCCATCGTCCTATATCACCATACATTGATTCGACATCACGTCCTGCCGCGAAGCCTTTTTTAATTAACCCAAATGCGGTTGAAGCCGCCGCAATTGCTGTTACAGGATCCATATTTATACCTCTCTACTTATCCTTCCTCGGTATACAATATGCTTTCACATATATTTTGTCCCCTGCCACTCTTTGATTATGATTTTGTTGTGCTACTTTTTTAGAATACTCTAAGCATGTATCTAAGTTATTAAAATAAACTGGCTCTTGCTCTTTACTTGCTAAGAACACAATCAGTACCCATAACATTACTTCATCCAGCCTGAAGCCAGATTACTTATAACTCCTATCGAACCTGCTAAACCCATCATTAACCAGAATGCACCTCTCCAACGGTTAGCCGTAGCTTTTAAATCTTTAACACTATTATTTAATTCTCTCATATCTTCTTGCATTGCCTCTACTCTTTCTTCTAGTCTAGCTAGAGCTATTTCAAGTTTTTGTTCTTGTGACATTCTAATCTCCGTTGAAAGTTTCATTATACTTTATTGTGTAAATTAAATAAAGATTCAATTTTCTTTTCTGCTTCTTTAACAGAGCTCTCTGTTCTTACAGAACTTACAAAGTTATCTTGAATTTTTTTATTAGCTTGTTCACATTCGTGATTTAGCTTATCAACATCTTTTCTAAGAGTTGTAACTTCGGTATGAAGTTTTACAGCAACAACTAAAGCTCCAAGGAAAAATACTAGCTGTTCCCAGTATTGAAGTATTCCTTCCATAGCTATTTTAATCTAATGTATATGGGCAATCACTAAAATACTCATCAAGAAATTCTTGTGGTAAGTCTTCCCATTCAGTTATTTTAGCAGCTTTTAATCCTTTATAATGCTCCCTATAAAAAGATAAAACCTTGTTTATAAATTTTTTATGTTCACCATTTAGAGATGCATTTGTTTGTCTAAATTGTGGTGCGTATTTGTATATTGATGCTTTGCATCCGTCTTTTAAATTTGTCATATTTTTAACTCGTGTCTGAAACTAAAACGTTAGTTGAACCACTTGCAGCTGCAAAATCTTGGTCAGATTCTTGAACTGTACAAACTGTAGTCCAACTGCTTTCATCATTTGAACCTTGAATAATAAACGCATTATCTCCAGAAGCTACTGTGTTTGTATAATCATCTTTAAATATAAATTTCATTGATTTAATTGTTCTTGCTGTTCCCATATCCCATACAAGCAGTATCTGTTCATCTTCATAAGCAGAGGGTGCGCTAAAACCATTGTCTGTAGACCAATATGATGAACTATGATCATTTATAGTCCAATATCCTTGTGCTCCATCATTAAAAGGATCGGCAGTAGAATAAGTAGCACTATACGCAAAATTACTTTTCGCAACATTCGTTTGACCATCAGAAGTCCAACTTTGTATATGTTCATCAGTAGGATGTTCATTAGTACCTATAGCTTCCGTGCCGGGATATGCTGTGCCACCTTGATTTATAGCAGAATAGGCTTTCCAATTCGTCAGAAAAATCCGTTCATCAAAATCGGCTAATCTCCAATATCGATAAGCTGTAGAACCATCAAATGAAACTTGAGGTCTAGCAACTACTGAAACATTAAGTGTTGCAACTTCACTTTGTAAATCTCCAAAATCTTGTGCAAGCACTAAAATTTTAAAGTTGTCTGTAGTAATAGTGTCAAAATTAGATGCACTTTGTCCCGTATTAATAATTATTTCTCCAGTAGGTCTACCCTCTGGAGTTAATTCATCTGTCGTAATATCTATTGCTTCAGTATTACCAGATGCACTATCCATATTAAATATCAAATTATTGTTATCTTGTCTTCTAACTTCAACCGAATATGCTGGAAGGTCATAAGAACTATGATTGGTAACACTAATAGTTATTGAATCAGCATCACTATAGTAATCACCAGAAGTTACTGATAAAGTTGGTGTAACAGTTAATCCTAAGTTCGTATTTTGCCATTCCCCAGCAGTAGAATTATATTTAATTAAGTCATTATTTGCGACAGAAGCTATAGTTACATCTGATAATCCATTTAAATTAGATGCTCCACCACCAGATGCAGCTTCTAAACTAATTTTTGTAGTAGAATGATCATAAGTTAATACATAATTATCTTGACCAGAACCAACTGTTTGGTCACTATCAAACTTAAAGTTACCTAATGATATATCACCATTTCCATTATTAGTGAAAGTCATAGTACCTACATCACCAGTAAGTGTAACATTTCCCCCTGTACTGCCAATATCTACATTACCATTAGTTGAATTTATATCTACTAATGCACCATTAAGTTCAAGCTCACCATCTGCAACTAAATCTAAAACCCCATCTGCCGATTGATATATGTATGTGCCATCATCACCAAATTGAAGTTGATTATCACTATTTAATTTTAAACCAGTATTGTGAACATGAGTTAAAGTAACTTCACTGCCAGCACCAAAATGTATAATACTAGCATCAGATGTAAGAGCAATATTATCTCCAATTAATATATCATCACCAACAACAATATCTTTAACTACAGATAATCCACCATCTGTTTGTATAGAACCATCTGTTGTAGTTGTTGCTTGTGTTGTGTCATCTACTATTATTCTAGAATCAAAAGTTACAGCACCTGCAAATGTACCACCATCTACAGCACTTACTGCATCTGCTGTAGTAAATATATCAAATACGATTACTTCTATAACATCATTTGCACTTAATGAAGACAATCCTGCTATGGTATTAGTTGTATTAGTATTATACGCTTCATTAGGTTCAAGCAATGCACCATTCTTATAAACATCTACATACGCACCATCTGTAAATGAAAGAGCCTTACCAGTTGCTTCTTTAGCAGTATCACTAGCACTTATACTGGTTTCACTTCCTGTTGCAGTATAAATATATCTTTGGCGTACTCCTCTAGTCGGAGACTTTCCTATATAAGCCATATGTTACTCCTTCCAAGTTACAGTTTTTAAAGATTTTGGTAATGTATCTGTCTTAGGATTTATAATAAAATCTCTAAGAGATGCTCTATAAGTATCCCACTCACTAACATTAGATAGCTTTTCTCTAGCATCAGCTAAACCAACCCAATCACTTTCTTCAAGTCTTTTTTTAGCTTCTTGTTTATTTAAATCTTTTTTAATATCATCTGGAAGTTCTTCTACAACAGGAGGAGTATATTTTGATCCATCCCATTTACCACCGTTTATAGCAACATTATCAGGAATTGAACCAATAGTGAAACCTTCTTTAGGTTTCCAATCACTACTAGGATCATATACTATTTTGTTAATAATATTATTATCTTTATCTAAGAGAACATACTGTGTCATAATGTATACCTCACTGTCCATATCCATACTTTACCTGCAGCACCATTGCCGCCTGCACCCGAGTTAGCATCACCTGATTGTTGAGCGCCGCCTGCGCCGCCTCCTCCTCCAGGAGCACCTCCATTTCCACCAGTACCTCCAGCTACACCTGTACTACCACCGACACCTCCGCCTCCGCCAGAACCACCATAAGTGTAATCACTGCCATTACTACCATTACCACCGTCAGAAGAACCACCGTTACCCCCACCGCCACTAAGTGGTTGATACCGGTAGTTGTAAGTACCATCAGCAAAATAACCAGTACTCCACGCAGACCAATAACTATCCCATCTTCCTTTCCATCCTCCCCTCAGTGTTCCATTTAAATTAGTATAACTTAATGTTCGAGTTGAAGTAGGCGAACCTATACCATTAAATAAAGAAGCTCCTGCACCGCCTGGAGCTCCACGATAAGAAGAGTCATAGGATCCAGATCCACCGCCTCCTCCTCCAGGTCCAATACCCAGATACCCAGCATATGCACCATTACCAGTATCCTCACCTCGACCACCAGCTCCCGGAGTTGGATCATCAATAGAAGAATCCCTTGGATTATACCTTCCAAATAATCCTTTATGAAAAGGAGATCCTGCTCCTGCGTAGGCGTCTCCCCCTCCGAGTCCAGATCTACCTCCGTAGCCCCAAACAATCTTTGTACCATCAGCAAGCTCAATATATGTTTGGCCTCCGTTTGAACCATTTTCACCAAAAGTATCAGAAGTTCTAGCAGCACCACCAGTTCCTGCTGCACCTATAGTTACAGCCAGAGTACTCTCTAAAGCAGGGGTTGCGAATATTTGAAGATCTACGCCTCCACCAGCGCCTCCTCCTCCTCCAGATTCACCAGATCCACGACCTCCGGATCCACCTCCTCCGCCACCACCAATAGCATAAATAAAAGTTATTATTCCATTAGTAGGTTTATTCCAAGTTCCATTTGAAGTAAAGACTTGCTCATCTACAACTGTCTCTGAAGGACTTACTATCCATCTTTCATTTCCAACATAAGACATTATGTTATCTCCATAATACTTAATGTCGCATCAATCTTAGAAGCAACATCACAATCTATTTGTAGTTTATCCCCAGTTTCTAAAGCTATCTTACCACCTGAAAGAACTTCAAGACTTGAGCCTGCAGGTATTGGTACATTCTTTAATACAAAAACAGTATCTCCACTAGCAGGATCTAGCTTTACTGATGATGTTCTTTGTGATGTGTCTATGTTACATAATATAAGACCTAGCACAACGGCTGTAGTAGATCCTGGTACTGTGTATAAATCTACTGGGGTACCTGCAGTACTAGGTATTGTTGTATCTGTTTTTACTTTAAAAGTATTTGCCATTTATTTTCTCCTTATCCCAAAGCTATTGCAAGAGCTGTCGCATCATCTACTGTAGCTATAGTTTTATCTTGTACTGATATTACACCCTCACTAACTCTTGAAATTGTAGTGTCATTTGCATGACCAAGTTCTATGTCTCCTGAAGTAGTCAGCTTACTTGTAGTAAGTCCACTTGAATCAATAGATGCAACATTACTATTATTAATATTAAAGTTGATAATACCACCACTTGGTGAATTAAGATAAGTTGCACCATTAGCATCTTGTCGTAGTGCATAATCAGTTGATGCAGTTTTATCTACATGGCTAAATACAGCAATGTCTGAACTTGGTGAATGTATTAATGCTCTACCTAATGTAGTGGTTGCGTCAGTATCGGCTTTTACAGTTAAACCAGTGGAAGTAACTTGAGCAACATTTGTATTGTTAACATTTAAGTTAATTGTTTGACCAGTATGTGCGTTAATAGCCGTTATCCCAGCCGATGTTTGTGCCAATGCATAACTGTCAGCATCCATGAAATCGTAATGACTAAAGTAAGCGATGTCTGTCGTTGGTGATGCTATCTTAGCACGACCTAATATGGTTGTTGCGTCAGTGTTGTCTCCGACAGTCAAACCATCAGTTACGGCAGTTCCAGTTACTGTAACTCCAGTGGATTTAGTTGTAAGTTTTACACTCGATGAGCCTGAAGCTGCATGGTATAATTTAACTTCGCCTTCACCTCCATCTAACATAATGTATTTAACAGTACCACCAGTACCATCATCAGAATAAAGATTTATATCTTTAGCATCTGCTAGTTGCCATATATTTAAATGACCAACATAATTCTCTATGTATGATTGGTTAGCATGATGACCTATTTTAAGGTCATCACTTGCACCAAACTTAGCCCATATACTGTCACCAAACGCAACGTCACCAGTAAATGTTGCTCCTGCTAAAGGGGCATAACTACTTAGATCAGAAGTCAACGCAACTGTACCAGTTGTGCTAGGCAATGTCAATGTAACATCTGCTGTTGATGAAGGTCCTATAAGTGTAGCTTTATTTGTACCATTATCACTATCTTCAAAAAACTCTATATATCCAGCTGAAGTAGAACCATTCTTTACAGATATTCCAGCATTAGCAATTGGGGTGGCTGTAAGTGTTGTAACTCCTGTTACACCAAGAGTACCAGCTACTGCCGTATTTCCAGATGTGGCATTTACAGTAAATTTATTTGTGTTTACATCAAAATTACCTACACTTCTTACAGTGCTACTCAATGTTGTAGCTCCTGTTACACCAAGAGTGCTATCCATTTCAACAGCACCATTTATATCAATGGTAGAAGCATTAATCTCTATTTCAGTATCTGATACTAAATCTAAAACACCATCTGCTGATTGATGGATGTATGTGTCATTGTCACCAAACTGTAATTGATTATTACCGCTTATGGTTACATTGCCAGAAACATTTAACTGGTCAGCACTTTCATCCCATTCCATGTATTTACCAGAAGTAGCACCAAAGAATTTTACATCAATGCCTGTATCATCTACACCAAAATTTACAGCAGCCCCTTTAATAAGAAGTGTATCTGTTCCATCTTCATCATATTCTATTGTTGCATCTTGACCATTACCAAATTTAATGGCTTTATCATCGGCAATATAAATATCACCCCATTCTGCTGAAGTGCTACCTAAATCTGCTCCTCCAACGGCAGATGGTAATATAGAATCTTCTGCTGTAAATGTATTTGTCCTAATTCCAGAAGTACCATTGTCGATTGCGCCAAAGTCGCTTGTAATTGAACCAGCGTTTAATGCGCCTGTTGTTGTTATTGTATTTTGACCAGTATAAGTTGAAGCAATCGTAATATCATTTGCATTGACTGTAATTTTGTCTGCAGTTCCAACTACATTAATTGTATTTCCAGATTTTGTTAAACCATCACCAGCAGTAATTTGACCTGCTCCTGAGAATTGTGAGAAAACTAAAGCTGTTGTTCCTACTGTAATTGGATTATTAGTTGTTAATACCCAACCTGAATCAGCTTGTGTTGTACCCTGTTCTACAAAGAAAAATGTACCATCAGTTACTTCTGTATTTGAATCAAAGTCTGTAGCTCTTGTCCAAGAACCTCCACTCACTACAACATAAATACCATTATCAGCACCAGTTGATTGATCTTTTACAAGCACTCTATCTCCAGCACTTAAAGAAACACCATCTATAGTTTGTGTATTTGCTAAAGTAATATTAGCAGTTGTAGCTACTACTACTGAATCTTTAACATCTAAGCCTGAAGCTACTGAATCGACATATGCTTTAATACTTTCTGAGCTTGCTACTTTTGAAGCGCTTGCTGAACTAAAAGCATCATCATCTTGAAAGGCAGTTCCACTTATTTCTGTATCAAGAACTGGTGAAGTTAAAGTCTTATTAGTTAAAGTATCTGTTGTTGCTCTACCTACTAAAGTATCTGTAGTAGCTGGCATCGTAAGAGTATTAGAACCTGAGGCTTGTTGTAATGAAGCTATAACAGGAGTAGTTAAAGTTTTATTAGTTAAAGTTTGAGTATGTGCATTAAAAGTTATTTCATCATTACCAGCTAATAAAGGTAATGTTATTGTTCTATCCGCAGCTAATTCACTAACAGCAACAATATATTGATGATTAGCAGATGTATCATTAATTTGAGGGGTTGTTATAACTGGGCTTGTTAAAGTTTTATTAGTTAAAGTATCTGTTGTTGCTTTACCTACTAAAGTATCTGTAGCAGCTGGCATTGTTAAAGTATAAGAGCCTGATTGTTTTAAAGAAGCTATGATAGGGGTTGTTAAAGTTTTATTAGTTAAAGTTTGCTCACCTACTTTTGTAACAACAGTATCATCAATATTTACTGTTAATGTATTATTTGCTCCAGCAGTAGCAATCCCTGTTCCACCAGCAATATCTAGTACCTCACTCTGTAATTCAATCGATAAGGTACCACCAGTATCACCTTCAAAATCTAAATCTTGTGCAGTGACATGTGTATCTACATAATCCTTAACGGCAGCACTAGTTGGTAAAGTAGTATCATTATCATTGCTGCTAATACCTTCAGACTCTATAATAACTGCTTCAGGATCTATTCCATCAAAAGCTAATTTTTGATTAATCCATTTAGAAGTAGCATTGTTATAGGCTAAAGGTTGATTATCAGAAGGTGTACCTGTTATAACAACATTACCTAAACCATTTAATCCTTCTGTTTCTACTTTAGTAGCATAGTGTAAAGCTGAATATCCTGTAGTACCATCTGATAAAGTATATTGTACGTTGTAAGGTTCAAAGGCTATCTTTTTATTATCAGATAATATATTTGTAACAACAATCGATAAAGTTTGTAGAGCAGATGTACTGCCTGAGTTAAATATTCCTCCTAAAGAATTGGTAGAGGTTGCACCTGTCAGATCCCCGGTATCAGGACCTGCTGGTGTACCATAGCTAAAGCTCGTTGGATCACTTGATGCTGGCATTATATCATCCCTCTTCCATTAAAGTTTATTTGAACATTTCCTCCAGAAGCACTCCTCTTATTATCTTCATCATTCAGTTCTGTAATTTGTTGCATAAATAAGTTTTGGTATTTAACCGCTTGATCATCATCTTGTACATAAGCAAAGACTTCAGCTAATGAACCATATAATAATACTTTTTCATTCTCATCTCTTAACCAGTTAGCTGCTTCTGTTCCTATATATTTAGTGCTAGTAGTTGTTGAAAATGTAACTGTTTGTCCTGAAAAAGTTTGCGATTCACTTGAATTTTGTAAAGTAATATTCTTTTTACTAGTTGTACTACCATTAGCTACTGAAGCTATTTTAGGTGGTGCACTAGTAACTGTATTTAAAGATATATTTGTTCCAGATAATTCCATATCTGCTACACATTTATTAGCAGTAGCAACATCTGCAAATGTTACTTCAATACTTGAATGACCAGAACCTGATCCAGGAAATGTACCAGTTATTTTAGTAGCATCTGCTGTAACAGCTTCCGCATGTGTAGTATAAGGTGTTGAACCTACAAAATATAAATACGTTGTACCACCTGTAGTTGTTAAATATCCTGCATTAAAGTTAGCAGGAGTTACATCATACAATGCATTTAATGCTGGTAATCTTTTATAGTAATGTAGTTCTGCTTTTGTAGGTGTAAATATAGTATAGCCTGAATTAAATCCAGGAGCGTAAAGAAGTACATTACCTACTCTTGACCAATAAGATGCTTGAGTTTTTTCAGCCCAAGCATCATTAAAAGTTCTAAGATCGGTCTTCTCATTAAATATACGACAAGTCCTACCATCATCATCTATCTCTCTGAGTTGTATAAATTCAACAAGATCTGCTGGAATAGTCAATTCAGTTTTACTAGCAGCCCTATTATTTGATGAAGTTGTAGCTGCTTCTAACTGTGTTTCAGAATATGTAACAGTTTGTTCAAGTGAAGCCACTCTTAATTTTCTATAACAACTATCTGCAGCATATCTCATAGCATCTTTTATTTTATCATCACTTACAACAGAAGAATCTTTATTTGACCAATCCCTTACTAAGCTCACAAAATTTGTATAAGTCGGCATAATTATCTCCCTTAAGTATTGACAAGAAGATCCGGGTATTCAGTTGTTAATATATATCTTAGCCTTTTTACTTTATCCTTATCATTCATAAAAGTCTGCGAGTGAAGATCTATACCATGGTCTTCATTTATTTTAATAGCAACAATATCTGGAATCGTTGCCATCTTTCTATAACCATGTTTTGTTTTCCCAAAGTAGTCTTGTTTTTCTCTTTCTAATTTCACGTGCTTTAAGTAAGGATCCACATCCTGCATTGCCTGCCATTCACCGGTCTGTAAATCAAAGCCTGCATCAATACCTTTTCTAGGATCTACTGTTGCACTTTTAAATCTAAATTCATTTTCTTTTGCCATCCTCAACTCCTACTAAGTAGCAGGTTCTGTTATAGCTGTAAATCTACCTGACTTACCGATATAGCCTAATAGATCTCCAGCTGTTGCAGCTGTAAGATCAGTAGCTTGTAATGCTGGATCTGGAGTTCCACTAACATTCATAAGTTCTAAGTGAGTTATTTTATAACCACCGCCTGTTGCTGGTCCTATCTTGTATACACATTTTTCTACTGGAAAAATATTTCCTGCATTTGTTTTTATAACGTACATAGTTCCCTCCGTTATTTGTTTATCTACATGTT